>Ga0310690_10000129_pt1 | contig 170934 bp, 226 predicted proteins | sample AusTroGonzalo_MG_2_FD_207661 | JGI IMG/M metagenome (GOLD analysis project Ga0310690, IMG submission 207661) | Bovine rumen microbial communities from tropical cattle in Woodstock, Queensland, Australia - Gonzalo_04 (v2) (version 2) | ecosystem: Host-associated > Mammals > Digestive system >... | reverse complement strand
CAGATATTCCAATATCTGCATAATATCTTTCCCTACCATTGCTTTTAAGTTCCGGTCTTGGGAGTTGATAATCTATCTCTGTTTGTTCCCAACCTTCTGATCCATAAAGATTAACGATGTTAGATGGCGTCCAAGTGTTATAAGTTTTGTATGAATCTCCGCTTTGTGATATTTTTCCATAAACTACCCAAGGGCTATTTTGATATGGGATACCCCTTAATACCAATGAAACAAAAGTAGAGCAATCTAAAGCAGGAGCGAAATAATTATAATAATCAATATTATATAATTCACTTCCATCCCAATACCAATATGTATTATCTACACTGTTCTTATACCAACCCTCCGAACAATTTGATAAGTCGTCAGATATATTGATTTCACCACGATAGTTGTTATCTAATTTTTTCTTTGTCGATGGCAAAGAAGCATAATTAAATAGTTTATAATTATGTTCTGATGGATCATAGCCATCGAATCTATCGGCGTGCGGGAGAGTTACCGAAGAACTACCTGTCGAACTTAACTCATCTTCACCGTTTTCCGCATTAAATCCAGTAGTGGCTAAATCATCATCTCGATCTGAGCTATCTGTATCATTTGGTGAATCAAATATTCCATCAGTATTATAATTGAATCTTATTCCATTTATTTGCCTCGCATATAAATATGACTCTGCTGTTTTTGCTGCTTTAATTCCATAGTATCCATTATCAAATTCGGTTTGAGATTGAGGTTTACTATCAATTAATAAATTATTGCTATCTATATTTACTTTTCCCATAAATACAGTATCAAACGCAATTTCAAGAGCATCTGTTTCAGCTATTTTACCAATACCAATGCCTTTTCCGCCGCTTTTAAAATCCATAGTCACAGCAATGGTAGAAACAAAACCTTCTTCTTGGGCTGATGATGATAATGAATCACTAATTGTTAATTTGAAATTATAGGAACTCGCCTCTGAAAAAGTATCTAATAGTTCAACATCTGTACCTCTTGAAATAGAGCCATAATTATGCCATTCAGATTCGGATGATGTTTTATATTGTAAATTTACATTAAGAGTGTTATTACTTCCAATTTCAGAATAACTCCAATTCGCATTCACAATAATTTTTTGTGCATTAGATGGGTTTCGATTTATAATAAATGATGTTATTTCTGGTTTAGAATAAGAATAGAATGGAATTGCTGGCGTTGTTGCAGAATTTGAATTACGTCCACGACTATCTTTTGCAACGACAGTAAATGTTTTATCACCAGAAGTCGAAATAACTCCGCCCGTATAAGATAAAGATGAACTGTTCTGTGTTGCACTATAACTCCCCGATATAGAAAAACTATTTATTGTTGACCCATATATTCCTGTAGCTGTTGCGCTTATTTTAATCTTTGTATAACCAGCTATTGCGACAGGGTTACCATTCACTCGCCAACTATTAATAGTTGAATTTGTATTAACTATTGTTGCGGTTGGAGCATTTAATGTTGGTATTACATTTGAAGGCAATAGAACAGTAAATGTTTTACTTTGAGTTGATCCGATTTGTGAATTACCATTATATGTATATAAATATGCCGTCATTGTACTTGATGCTGAATTTGGTATATATGGCGCCACATCTGCCAAAGGAATGACATAGCCAGTATAAGTATATGAAGCAGTGCTATTAGGAGTAATAAAATTAGGCGTTGTATAACTCCAATTACTAATAACAAATTTCAGCTTATATTTGAATGTCGAAGAAGCTGGCGTCCAAGTTATGCTACAATTATTTCCCAATGTCACATTACTTGCAGACGAAATAGTAGAAGCTCTCGGAATTGTTGTCAAATTAACCGTCCAAGATTTGTCATAATTGCTCCATTTCCAATTACCATAAGTCATAGAATATAAATCAATATCTTCTATAGCAACTGTTATTGATTTGGAACCATCAGCATTATGACCAATATTAGATACACTTGCTGTTACTAATGAATATGAAGTTCCATTATCATAGTATAAATATCCCTCAGTACCGGCATTGGGCGCAAGTAATGTATGCCCACTCGGTTTACCAGCGCAATAATTGCCATAAACAGTTCCTTCCATTGTTAAAACAGCAGTACCGTTTACTTTTACTTTTCCATTCACGAAAAATCCTTCTGCACGATTTTTTGAAGTGATTCCTATTTTAGTGATTTTAAAAGTGTTCGTTGTATTTGTTGAAAGAGTATAAGTTTCCTCGTAATAAATCTTAAAAATGCAATTTCCATAAGTAACACTTACATTACCAGAAACACCAGATGCCATATAATATCACCTCCATTATCTTAATCTCCTTGCCAAGTAATTGAAATACCGCCATCATTTCTTGGTGAAAAGAAAAACTGTCCAAGCTGCATTGTCTTATTGATAACAGCATTATCAATATATAATTGAATACCTGACATATAAGCAACCTTTGTATTACCATTAAAAAATGCAAGTTCTTCATTAGTAACTTGTGTAAAGAATGAGTTTTCTGTTGAACCAAGGATTAATCCACGATCGCTATCGAATGTCATATACTGTGATACTTCTGTTTTATATTTATTAAGCATATACTGTGTATAAGCAACCGAGTTACTATACTGAGCATCTATTTTACTATATAAGCCACTAACAGTTCTTTCTTGTGTCAACGGTTCCCCTGTATTCGGATCAAATTGCATATTGCCATCCGCATCTGTAACAAATACAATAATACTTTCGTCATCTGAATTTAGAACTGAATCGATTATCTCATTTACTTTTCCCGTTACACGATCAGGATCAGCCAATTCATCAAGAGTTAGTCCATTTCCTTCTTCGCCTTCTACAGGAGTGTTTATTTTTACTGAGCCATTAAGATAAAACTCACCCTCAGAATTAATACAGAATAATTTTGTAAACTGTTCTTCTTCATTTCCATCCAATTCTTTCTTTTGAACCAATAAAGCAGTTTTGACATTATCCTCAAAAGTTTCATCAACTGTAATAATTAATCCATTTTTATTAAGCGTGATACTATTTTCTGAATTATAAATACCAACATCTTCTGAAAGGATTAAATTTCCAACGAGGGTATCTGCAATTACACCATAGGCTTCCTCCAATTCGCCATTTTGTGGATTAAAGAAATTAAATTTACCAATTGCGGCTTTTGAAGTGCGCCAATTATTATCCGTCACAGCCAAAGTAGAGTTTATAATCTTCAACTGCGTATCTTCATACTTGTCGTTAATTGTATCATATTTACGGAATAGCATACCGTGTTCGTCCCACGTTTGCTCTTGCTCGTCCGCAACATTGATAATATTCGTCGTCGTTACAGATAATCCGCGCTCAACCCAATTATCCAAAAGTTCCTTGCTCCGGCTACCTTTGGCGGCTTGCTTAGATACAGCATTATAAGACGTAGCCATAGAACTCGCTTGGCTCAAAATACTCTTTAGGTCAGAATAACCATTCAATGTTTTTGCAACGTCCGAGAATGTGATTGACAAATTACTTAAATCGGAATAGTCAATCGTGTACTCAATTAACCTTAATCGGTAAACTTTATCATCAACTCTAAGCCTGAGCCAATTACCGATTTCAAAATTATCAACGATAGTTGAAAACGCGGGAATAACTAAAAGATTCTTCAATGTTGCAGAAATTTGATGTTGCAAAGTCGCGGATTTGAAAATCTCAATTTTAGCATCTTTCAAATATTCCTCGGCTTTCTCAAACAATTCTGCATTATCAAGACCATCGGACACATAATTGTCGTTAGTATAGGTATCTTCTCGGCGAAAAGAAACAAATTCGCGCCATAGGGTAGAGCCGAGATAGGTTTCAAGGTCTAATGCTTGTTGAATTTCATAAATTTTCGCTTGAATCTTAGCCTGAAAACCATCTGCTATAAGAATATCATTATTGCGTTTTCCAATAAGTATTTCTATTTCACTTTCTCTGAGTTTAATTTCTTCATCAACCCAAATAAGTTTTTGATAGTAGTTATTGTATGTGGATTGTAATTCTGCACTGGCGTTCTTCCATCCCAAAGTGCCGCATTGTTCAATCAAAATATCAAGTACAGATTGACACGCTCCGTGAAAACTATTAAGACGTGCCAAGCAATATTGCTTTAACGTATTCTTAAAAGATGTTTCATTGGAAATAGCAAAAATTGTACTAATATCAACATCATCACGCTTCTTATAAAAAGCCTTATCAATAATTTGGTTGATATAAGTTTGGTAATCATCGTTTACATTGATTACAACATTGTTTGCACTCGTATATGTATCTTCTTCATTTGAATAATTAGTAATAATAAATTTGCCAGTCCATTTATGTGTAGTTGAATTATAAGAACTATGCTCAGTATCTACCTTAATCTGATAATGATAGTCAATCAATATTTTGGCATAATTCAAAACCGTACTATTAACCGTTGAAGTTGATGCAGTAGATAATTTTTGGACGGCAACATTACTATTATTCATAGCCGTATATATGTTTTCTGTTTGTATTTGCGCCGTAGTTGTTTCAGTTTCAACAGATGGCATCATTCCACTGCTTAGATACAAATATAAATCAATCGTATCATAGTAAATATTCATTAGTTGAGAATATCCTTGAATATTGTTGATAACACTTGTACTTCGACCATATGTAGTCAATAAATCGTTATAAAGGTTAATCAATTCTTTAACAGTTAATTGGACAGTAATATCAACAGATGGCGAATTGCCAGAATAGTGCGCTACTAAAACTCCATCCTCATTGGTCACATAAATCTTATCGCAACCATCGGATTCTAACTGAGTTTGTGTGGCAGCATTAACACTAACAAAAATTCTTGTATCTTTGGTTATGGCATATGATGTATGAATATCAACGATTTGTGCTCCACCGCTCCAACTATTGACAGGCAAAGTATAAGAAATAGTGTTTACGTTTCTCGCATCAGGAAATGATGGCTCATACTCACTCTGATAATAGTCAAACGTATCATTATAAGACACAAGTGCAGATCGCAAAGCATCTGACATAGTTTCTTTCATTTCATCAGAAATAAACCACATATATCCACCACTTGGATTGCAGCTTGCAACCGTAGCTGTCATAAGATCGTCACCGGCAACCAATCTAAAACAATTCTTAACAGAATCCACATTGGTTGAATATTTGATTTCATTAGTCAAATTTTCAGCAGAAACAAATATACTTGTGTCATCACCATATCCATTTAGCACATTTGTGCTTCCACATTCCGGGCAAACGTCAATAAACTCTCCACGATAACCGCAATTCAAACAATACCCCTCTAAGTCATAAACGCTGATATTACGCTCAATCTGATTAGACGAGTTGGTTTCTACTTCAATTACAAATAAACAATTAACCTTTTCAGATATTTGCTTAAATGCGTCATAGATAGAAACGTCATCAAATGAAAAAGTGTATTCCTTTAACGCCAAACTCATATCAACGTGCTTAATATTGTAGTGCGGCACTTTTGTAGTTAATCTATGAAGCAATGAAACTCTATGGTTAGAATTGTTATAAAATACCGTAGGATCAACATAGTCATCCCTTGCTATGTCATCATCAGAGTTAATTTCAACGCCATACAACTTAACCTGTGATAATTCGGCTTCACCCAACGATTTCGCGGTAACATACTTTATTAATGAGTTAGTTTCATTAATTGTTACATAGATTTCAAACCAAAGATTCCATTCCTTGCACCACATTATTTGAAAATCTTTAATATCATCCCACATATTGGTATCTACCTTATCAACTTGAAATGATATTTCAGAATAACTATTCATTGTATCTTTACATACAATATTTGTTGCAGGAATAACTCCAATCCGATCTCCATACCGTTTAGCCAAAACAAAGGTGGGACTAATGGCATTATGCGCACTATCGAAATCGATTCTTATTGCCACATTATCACCTCCTGCATTATTTATTTATTTTATATCTTTATCTAATCTTGAAATCAGTTTTTGAAAATCATTGTTAAACTCTTTTTTCTGTTTTTTCAAATCCACTATCAATTCGAGATATTGATTTTTGGCTTTATCATATTTATCAACAGCACTTTGATAAAAATCAATTAGTTTTTTCAATTCTTCTTGTGATTCCAAGAACTTATCATTTTCTGAGCGTAATCGATCTCTTTCTTCTTCGAGTTCTTTTATACGCTTCAATAATCGTTTTTTCATTTCCATACTCATTCTCCTATAGCAAAAGAGAGGGATAATTTCTATCCCTCTCTATCTTATCTCCAATTAATATTGTTTTTTGATAATGAACTTCTGCCACTCAATCGATCAACAGTTATTGCATTAATAAATTCCTCGAATTTCTTATCGCTTTTAAGCTGACGGATAAAATCATCATAATCCTCAACGTGATCGATCAGTATATCACCAAATGTCACAGTTGTATCACCACGACCGGTAGAACCATTTGTTAAAGCATAACGCTTAAACGTGTCGAACGCAAACGCTGAGAACTCTGGACTCTCCAAGCCAGCATAAGTTTGTCCATTCATAAATGAAAGCGGCATACTTGCTAAACTACGTAAAACATCTCTTAAAGCGATAAAGTTATCCGTATCTTGTGCGTTTAATACTAATTCAGGCTTTGATGGCGTGCCATCAAGTTGAGCAAGACCAGTATAATCAACCAATCCACCTGTTTTATACTTGCTATACCCATAAGGTGTTAAATCCTTGATCCCGTAGTATCTTCCAACCCACGCGCTCGACATCACGTAGCCCTCATTCCAAAGTTTATTTACAATACCCTGGACGGTGTTATAATTAAATCCTTTGGCTTCAAGTCGCTTTTTACGAGTATTACCATCGCCCCAACCATAATTACCGTTGATAATAGCCAAAGCAACACCATAGTTATCTTTGTCGGTTCTCTTGGGCGCTGTGGTTTGACTTGGCTGAGTTTGAGGCTGAGTGGTCTGATTTGGTTCTTCTTCCTTTTTCGGATTTTCTTCGGCTTTTGCTTCGCTTTCAGCCTTTCTCTCCGCTGCGGTTTTTTGCTCGGTAATCTTGCCGCCAGTTAATATATCAACACCATTTTCGATGCTTGTAAGCAATGCGTTTACTGTCGTAAGAGATTCCGAAAAACCATCACCATATTTGGTAATAATCCCCTCTGTGGCAGCATCACTCTTACTCCAAATATCGGTCATATTCTCTGTTAGAGTATAACCAACATTGCCAGTAACTTCACTAATCGTAGTGCCAATATCGGTTGCATTAGTATTGATGGTATCAATCATATCGGACATCAGGGAATCAATATCGTCCAAACGTTTATTCAGTAATTCCTCATAATCGTTATACATATCGTCGAGTAATTTTTTAGCATCTGCGATATACTGCTCATACTCGGTTTTTTCTAATTCCTTATAAGCATCAGACAATTCAACTTGCAACTTTTGAATTTTCGCTTGGGTTTCCTCTGACACGTTGTTTTGATATGCTGCTAATTTCTTTTGAATTTCCGCAATATTTTTAGTCTTTTCTTCAACCTTGTTTTGGAAATCATAGAAACTTTTTTGCACATCTAAAGAATCTTTATACTCGTCAATCAGTTCTTTTAAGGCATCGAGTTGGACTTTGATTCCTTCCGCAACCAAATCTTTGATTGCTTGCTTTTCTTGCTCGGCGTTTCTAATTGCATCCTGCTGTAATTTGAGTAATTCTTCGCGGCGTTCAATTAATCTCATATCGGCAGGGTCGTCAGCAATTCTCTGATTAATATCAATAAGTTCTTGTGCGTATCTGTCCGCTTCGCCCATATAAGTGTTGTAGTTTACTCCGTGAAGTCCGGCAGTTGCAAGTCCCTCATTGGTAAATGCACCAGAATCGTCGAACATTTTTGAATTGCTCATCAAGTCGATTAAGAAGTCAGACTCAGCGGTTATTTGTCCAATTCTTTCAAGACCATAATCGAAGATACTCCAATTGATCTCACGAATCTTATCTTCGTATTCTGCCAAAGAAACAGCGGCGTCATCAATTGCGGCACGAACATCCTCAATGGCAAGTTTCATATCGTACCATTCTTCGCTGTATTCCGCAATTTTGCCTGACTTTACGGCTTCATCTAAAGCGACACTTAGATCAGCATATTTCTTATCAAGCATATCAATGTTAGCTGTTTCTTGGTCAGCTAACTGTTTATAATATGAACCAGATACAAAATAATGTTGGGCTTCTAATAAATCAATTTCGCTTTCTGTTCGCTTTGCTGAATTTTCAAGCCTTTGAAGTTTATTATCAAAATCCTTTTCAATAAGATCGAACTTATCACGATAAAGAGCCGCAATATCTTCGTTTAGTTGTTGGATTTCGTCTTTACAATCTAATGCAGCCTCATAATACTCTTTATATTCATTAATTAGTTTTGCGGTATCAGAGTCATATTCAGTTATATTGTATGCTCCCTCGCGTACCAACTTCTTGATTGATTCTGACAGGTTTATAGAATTAGCTTTTTTGATATATGCGTTATATGCCTTGTTTTGCGCATCTAATTCTTCATTGACCTTTGAGATTGCATCAGTTGTAGCAGCTAATCGTTTTGAAAGAGTTTTGTATGTACTTTCGGCTACTTTCTTTAACCGCTCGACGGCACGGTGAATACGATCGAGGGCAATTTCAATATAATTTATGCTCTCTTTGTCGTCAGAACTATCATTTGAACTACTGCTTGAACTCTTGCTGCTACTCGAACTTGATGAGGAAGAAGAACTTGAACTTCCACCACCGCCACCAGAATAATTACCCGGCGTGTATGGTTTATAGCCACCAGTGACTAATGCCGTTCCACTAACAAGCGCAGATGCACGACCGGCTACATAACCATTTTTAAGCAACTGCTCAGTCTGTTTATGATTAAATACGATTGCACCGGCTGGAATGTCCCTAAATTCCGCTCCATTATCTCCGACAGTGTACCATTTTCCTGTATGTGGATCAACAACGATTTCACGACCAAGTTCACCAACAAGAGTTGTTCCTCCTGGGGCAGTTCCCCAATCGCCACTTGCATTTGCTGTTCCACTTAAATGAGCCGTGCCATTGACATCTACATCACCAGTTTTAACATAGTTTACGTACCGTGTAATAGTTGAAAAATATTTTGGCAATCCTGATGTATCTGCAACATAATTAACTGTTCTATCTAAAGAATCAAAAGATTTAGGCAATAAATCAGTTTTCGGATTATAAATTACATCACACTGTTTCGTTTCTGGTGTATAACCGGAAATTGCACTTGCATCAACTTCCGCCTTAACATTAATTGTTTCGGCAGTCAAAGAAGATATTGATGTTTTTATTGACTCGGTAGATGTGGAATCTAATTCTAATTTTGCCTTAATATCAGGGGATAGATTCTGTATTTGAGTTGTTAATGATGTTATTTCATTTTTCGCATCTGTCGTATCAGCACCTATTTTTTGCTTGATTTCTAAATCATTCTGTGCTTTTTGAAAATCTTGTAATAAAGCGATTGCATTACCAATATCGCCTTCAACCTTCGATGTATCGACACGCATTACATCTGGTTGTGTCAATAATTGTTTTTGCATCAAGCAATATTGAATGACCGCGTTAGCATTATCAATTTCTGATGAATCAACACCAGGTTTTGCCTTAATGCCATCCATTTCTGCTATCGTGGCATCAAGCGCCGCAACCTGTTCTTCTGTGGTTTCTAAATCAGAAACATCCATTTTGATTTTTAGGTCACTATTACCATAAATCTTTCTTAATGCTTCTGCCGCTTCATTTGCTTCAATTGCTAAATCACCGATTGTCTTGACCGCTTCATCGCTCCAATCAAATTCTCCACCCTTTAATTGAAGTTCGTCAAAAAATGCCTGAACAACTCCCGATGAAAGGTTTAGACCTTCGGCAAAATCTTCCATTTTCTTGCCACCAAGAATCTTAAAGCCATCATCTTCGCTGTAAGACATCAATCCAGCTTCAACAGAATCAGATAAAAACTTATCAATGTTTAATCCATCAGCTTTTCCATTATCATCAAATGTTAAATATTTTTGGAAATCAGCCATATAGGATTCTATGGCGTCTAAATCATTTGGATCAACACTATCTGGAACAATGAAATCAACAGCGGCATCGAATTTCTTTGAGCCAAAATTACCAAATATATCAGATTCACTATCGTATGTATCTCTGATACGTTGAATAGCACTAACGGCGTCATTTGCCATATCGCCATAATCGGAACTACTCTGAGCATTTAACCAATGTTGATAGGCTCCTGTGGCTTCTCTTAATGATGCAGATAAAAGATCATATTGAGAACACGTTGTAGCAAGTGTGCTATTTTCTTTGAGTAAAGCATCAATATTTGATTGTATTTTAGATTTCTGTGTATCTGTTAAGTTATTAGATTCTCGTAATTGTTTACGATACTGCTCTATTTGCTTGGCGTTATCTAAATATTTTGCCTGAGCTAATGCCTTATTAGTGTTATTTACAGCTATTTGCTCATCTGTTTTTGCCTGAATAATTTCATTAACCTTATCAGCATTTAACTGCATTGTTCCATTAACATATTCAAGAGCAGTTCGGTAATCCTTTAAACTATCAGAATTAAAGTCATCAATTGAAATTGATACTCCTGACTTTTGTGATGATAATATCTCTTGAACAGAACCAATATTTGAGATGGCTTTATTTGTTTCTGATACAGAATTTTCCCATTTTTTCTTTATATCATCTGCTGTTAAATTTGCTACAACATCATAATTTGCAAGAGCATCTTTCCAATCTTGTAAATTATATTTTGCAGTATCGGTTTCGCAGGATATTTTATAAACAATGTCTACGGCATCGTCCGGTAGACTATCAATCCATTCTGTGAATGAATCTCTTTCACGACGTGCAGTAATACTATCAATACTCTTTAGCCAATCCGAACTATTAAAAGCATCCTTGATTGCTTTTATCTTTTCTTTATGTTGTTCCAGTTTTGAAAACTGATTAAAATATTCAGAAAATACCGGCATTGTGCCTAAATAAGTATCTACCCTACCAATAATATCCTCTGTTGTTAAATCACCATTATCTAAGGCTTCTTTTAAGTCAAGACTATTAGATACTAATTCAATAAGTTTATCTCTGTATTGCTCATAATCTTCCAGAGATTTCACATCAATATTGCCTAATTCTCCATCATAAGATTTAGCTATTATTTCAGCATCGGCAAGATCTTGAGCCGCTTTCTTCATATCACTACCATATTTAAGATATGCGTCCCTTTGCTTAACAAGAGCATTATATATATCGCTTGAAGCATAATCAGAATATTGCTGTTTGATAACATCAATCATTCTGCTTAAAAATTCAGCTTTTTCAGTTGCCCCTTCAAGACGACGATTATTTTCGTCCTCTTGGTCAGTAATAAATGTATGAGAATTAAAGAGTCCACCTGTTGAAACATTGGTAAAACCATTATCTCTTAATAGGTCAATTAGATCATCCTCATTCTGCCACCATTCATCGCTAACATATGCGTATCCATTAAACATTAAGGCAGAATACTCACCCATTGCCTTATCGTGTGAGTCTTTGGCGGTGTGATATGCACTTACGGATGACGCAACTGCTTTATCAGCTTCTTCTTTTCTGATTTGGTTTAATTTTGCAATTTCTTCATCAAGTTTACCATTAACTAAATCAAGATTGTCTGCTTGCGCTCCTACCAAATCTGTAATATCACTCTGAACACTTGCAATTTCTTCTCTTGTATTTACATCTTGCGTGTCGCTTTCTGCAAGTTCTTTATATTTTGCAATTAATTGATTTAATGTATTAACTTCTTCTCTGGCTTTTGATGCTTCCTCCATTGAAGAACGCTTTAATTCGTCTGCGGCTTTTGATGCTTCTTTGGCAGCTCCAGCCAATTTAACCATAGCAACTGTAAGTGCAACGACCGCTGCCGCCACAAGAAGATATGGATGAGCTTTAATAACATTAACAAGTCCTTGCAATGCTACCTTGAATGCTACTGCGGCTCCTTCACCATTTCGTAAGGTGGCAATCACCGTTGTGATTGCCGCTCCGAGATTTGGAAATGCAGAAGTAAGTGTAAATAATACTTTCTGCAAATTAGTCAGGTTTGCCGCCATAGCGAGATATTCTCCTGATTTTAAGACAGACATATTGACTCTCTTATACAAAAATGATAAAGTATAAGAAAAGGAGAATTGCTATGGATTTATTCAAGGTTACTCTTACTGGATATTTAAGTGAACATCAACATAGAAAAAACCGAATGCAAATCGATATGTTCACAAACTTTTTATTATTTGCCAATAATGGTGCTTCATTACCTCAACCAAATAATCCATCCTATAAAGTCATTGCCGATGGTGTTTCAAGTGAGATAGCATTTAATATTTCCCAACGCTTAAAATCGTTGGGATGTACTGTTAAAATCGAACCTTCAGCAAAAACATATTATAGTCAACAGGAAGAAAAATTGAGAGATTATTTTAGTCAATTTAATTCTCCTGTGGTATGCCCTCGTTGCGGCTCAAATCAAATATCCACAGGTCAACGTGGATTTAGTATAGTAACTGGTTTTATTGGTAGTAATAAAACCGTAAATCGTTGTGCCAAATGCGGTTTCTCGTGGAAACCGTAATAATGTTTATAAAGACCGCATTATGCGGTCTTTGTTTATCTCTCAACAACGCTGATATGCGTATCACTTTTTGGAGTTGAGTTCCATATTTGGGCTATACCTTATAAGCCATATACTAAGGCGATATGACTCAGAGAATGGGTAGCCTCTGGGGATTCCGCTTTTAAGTCGGTGTCCTGCTGATGTTATCCTATCTGCTTACGCAAGGCATTTAGGCGTATGTATTCCCTTGTGCCAGCCGATTATTTTTTTCTGCTTTCGCGGCATTCACGCTCATTGTTTCCAATCACGTTGTAGCATAATCGGTTTAACCAGTTTCCCAGCATTTACTTCTCATAAAATATTTATAGAGCTTTATGCTCGCAGACTTGTCAACACGACCATCTTGTGTTTTCTTATCTGCGCTATCCTCTGTCAATACCATATTTATTAGGTTAAGATATGCTCTTTATCACTTTAACGATTGATATTGTCGCTAATGCTGTACCAAAAAATCCTATTTTTTCGGTTAATGAATCAATTAGACCTAACACTCTTGTTAGAAAATCAATAAATGTTCCAAATGATTCACTATGGAATATATTTTGCCATATTCCAACTGCTGTTTCCTTTAGAGCGTTAATCTTATACTCTAAAGAATCCATAATAATAGCCATTTCAGCGGCTGCATTACCAGCACTGTCTTGCATAGTTGCAAGCGATTTTTCTACAGCCCCAAAATTGTTCAAAATTGAAGCAATAATTTGACCCTGGCGCTTGCCCGCAAGGGCTTCCAATAATCCTGCCTGCTGTTTATCGGTAAGATCATCGTATATTTCCGATATATCTTTTAATAATTCGTAGGTCGATTTATATGTTGTTTTAGTTTCATCAGTAAATAATGAAATTCCACCTGGTGTTTTAGCAGTTTTAGTCAGGTCGGCAATCTTTCCTGAAAGAACTTCTATATCGCCAACGTATTCTTCTGTTTCTTCGTCATACCCGCGGATACGCATAGAAATCGTTTTTAAAGCATTACCTACAGCAGATGCGTCCTGTGTGATTTCCGTAGCCGCAGTTCCAATTGCAATAGTTTGCTCTAATGTGTTGTTGGCTTCTTTCATTGCGGCAGATGATTTTGTTAAGAACTCAACAATATCCGCATTACTTAATGCTTGTGAATTACCGATCGCATTGATTTTACTTACTACTCCGTCAAGAGCATCTTCCGCTTCAATGCCATAAGCCTTTAGTGTAGAAACTAATCCTTCTGTGGCTCTATCAATGTCCATTCCAGGTGAAATGGATGCAAAAATAGAAGAAGTTTTTGCCATCGTTTCAGCATCTTTAATCGAATAACCAAGACGTGACCATTCTGCGGCAGATTGAATAACATCTTTAGTAGTTACACCTAACTGCTTGGCAATATCATTTGATGAATAATAAAACTCACGCAATTGATCTGCTGTAGCATCAGTGGTTTTCTTTAAATCAACCAAAGCTGAATCTAATTCAACAACCGTAGTAATGCCGGAACGAATTGCACGAATCGCGGCGTATATTAATGTGGCAGAACTAATATAACGAGTTATACTTGAAAACGCACCGCTTAATTTATCAGCAAAAGTTTTTCCTTTTAATCCTGCTGATGTTGCGGCTGCATCAACTTCCTTGAAACCTTGTGCTATTAGATTCAACTGACTTCTTGCGCGATTTCCTGTTGTACTCATATTTCTTAACGCATTAATGTAGCCAGTTAATTGTGATCCATATGCTTTTGCCGCACGTGAATTGTTTTGCAACCAGGTTTCAATTCTGCCCTGCAATGTTAAAACTTCTGTTTCACTTGCAAATTCTCTGGTATAATTTGATACAACCTTTAAATTGTTTTGAACTCTGCGTAATACTTCATTAAACCTATTGTACGAATCTACAAGCGTATCGTCACTCGTGCTATTAGCCATTTGATTTTGCAGAGTAGTTAATTCTGTAATATCAGTGGCAATAACAGTTAATCTCTCGTGACCCGTATTGCCTAACTGTTCATACTGCGCTCTTACAGCAGAAATTGACGCCTCTAACCCGCCGCTACTCATAGCGGTATTAGCACGTTCAAGAGTATCAGCAAAAGTTTTTGCCGCTTGTGCGCCAGTATCAAATGTTTGAGATATTGTTCTGCCTACATTCACAATTTGCCCTGATTCATAATCAAATTCTCTTACAATAGTTACCGCTCTACCAAGTTCATCAATTCCACTAACTCTAACATTAAGCGCATTTCCGCTTGTTCTGGTTGTAATTCTACTAATTGCAATATTCAAACTTTCTAAATCACGAGTAACAGCGTCTATTGAAGAACGACCTAAATTCATACTACCTAATACTTGTTGCATTTGACGTATTTCTTGCGTAGTAGTATGGACTCTTGTTGATACTTGTGCCATACTGCTGTTAAATGATTGAGAAAATTGCTGTCCTGCTGCACGCCCTTGCGTTTGCATTGTCCTTGCAATATTCAAATTTGGTATTTCAATATTATTAATTGTAAACCGAGTAGAGTTTAATGCGTTTTGAATTGAACTTGCTATACTATTTGGATTAACAACAAAATTACTTAATGTAATACTTTTGCCCTCTATAGCTTTTATTTTCGCACCTATATCAGAATCATCTAACGTCGCTTTAACAGTTGCAATATATTCAGACATAAACCAACCTCCTTTCTTCAAAAATAAAAATCGCCCTATTCAGGCGAAATAATTAAAAATCTTCTAATCCTTTTTGGTCTACTTGTTTAATCCCTTCAGCACCAAAGTATTTCTCAAATTGAGCTTCTTTAGACCTATCATCATAAATTCTAACCATATCACTCGATCCCCAGCCTTGAAGTGCTTGCACTACATTTTCCGGTAAGTTTTGATCGAGCAAATATGATGTGTACCAGTGCCGCCACATATGAGGATAAATACTTTTGCCCGTAATATTTGAACAAGTCCTTGCATAAGAATCAATGGTTGAAGTGGCAATATGTTCATCGAGCCATTTCCCATCTTGATATTTCGGGAATAACCAATCACTTTCTATTCCAAGTTCTTTTCTTTGATTTAACCACAAATCAAGATATGGTTGAAATGGTTTAGCCAATGTATAAACATCGAGCATTTTACCTCTTGAACCACGACCCTTAGTTTTCATTTTCTCTGGTGTTTTGTATAAACTTCCACCAAATATCAAGTTCTCCTTGTCAAAATAAGAAACCTTGAATCTTGTAAGCTCGTCCTTTCTTTTTCCGCTATACATAGCCAGAGCCACAAGGCAAGCCTTTTGATATTGTTTTTTCTCGACAAGGGCATCCAATAAAGATTGTAATTCTTCTTTTGTCATTATTGTCTTTTCACGCACAGGCTCGTCAGCAGGAGATTCTATTTCACTCCAAATACGACGATAATTTGGAAACTCATCATAAAGCATTTTTACAATATAATTACCTAATGACCTCAAAGTTGACTTAAATGTTCTGATCCTTTTTGGCGACCATTTCCACTGCTTTAATGCGTGATTCTGAAACTTGACTACATCCCTCATAGTCAAGTCTACAAAAAATTTATCTTTTTGTGTATTTGGGTCTTTCGTATAATCAAAACACCAACACCAAAATATATGTAGATTAGCTCTATATTGTTTAATCGTTCCGGGAGATTTATCAGCAGAAGATAAATACTCTAAAAAATCTTCTTCTAATTGTAGGTTATCAGCATTCACTTGCTTTAATTTCTCATCGCTCGTTATTTCGTTGTACACTGTAGAACGACCATTTTTAGCCATTAATTCACTTCCTTACATAACTGATTCAATTAAAGAATTGTGAAAATGTACTCTCGAAATCTTTACCTATCTTTTCCTCCGCTCTGTCCCAGAATCCACCTCTACCAACGGTAGGCTTTGCTGTTGCTCCGCTTGCTGTAACCCAAGCTGTTCCATCGTTTGCAAGAGCCAATACTTGTGTCATACTTGGATTATCACCCGTTGAATATTGATATGTCTGATCCAAATAAGCATCAAAAGAAAGTGTCTTACCACTTGAAGTAATTGCGGTTGTTTTTGGTGTATCACCTAAAGCGCCTGTTCGTTCGTACACTTTAGGATCACCACCAGTGTAAAAACCACCTGTTTCTTCGTACAAATCAGCCAATGCTTTTTCAGATACGACATTCATAGCTTTTCGCATATCTTTCATTATCATTTGGCGAATGATATTTGCTCCATTAGCCATATATATCACCTTATTTTATCTGTTCTCCTATCAATTTAATGATATTATCTATTTTCATATCGTTACCTTTAAATTCTTTTGCAATGCTTTCCCAACGACCGATGTTCTCTGGGCTTAATGCTTTACCAAGACTGTTGAGTGAATCTGACAAGAACTCCAAAATAGAATCTGTTAATTGTCCCAAACTGCCTTTCTTAACATTTACAATATCAATAGCATCCTTATAAGCGTTTCCGAATGTTAGTTCAAAATCATTATTTGTATGTAATGCTTTCGCAAAAACAGGCATAAAGCGTTCATCTTCAAGGATAACGTTCATATCTGTATCAGTGATAATTTCAGTTTCAAAATCAAGTGGGCTTTCTACAACACAAATATTGTAAAAAAGCCTCATTGCATTGATCTTACCGAAATGTGGAGTATAATCACCGCCACTAAAGAATCCTTCAGCAATCAGTTTAACTACTCCCATATAATTTGCAATGTCAAATGTATCTTTGACCAAATACTCTTTCTTTTCCATATTCATCTTCCTTTCAAATTTTTGTTACGATAAAACTAATCTTTTATTATCTTTAACTGTATAGTCCTGGTTGCTCAGAATCGCCATATATCGAATGAATGTTCTGGTAATATAAACTGACGTTTTCGATATAAAGTCACAACAGAGCACAACGTAGGCTAAAATAGACTACTCTCCGTCGTCAATAACGGCGATTACTGTTTCATCACCTTGATTATGTACCGTAATCAAAGAAACAATAGTATTTCCGACATTAGAATCTAAGTAGTCTTGAATTTGAGTGGCTACATCTCCGGCAGCAACCTTAAATTGTTCAATCTTTTGCATACTATTCTCCTTTCTATACTCCCACAGGAGTATAGTTCTATTTTGCCTCAGATTGCCCTGTATCGCACATTTGTTTTACGAATGTAATTTCACATTTTCGGTATAAAAACGTCACACAGAGCCACAGAGTTAATAACTGACTGCTTGCAGCAATTCGTCCACATCGTACCTGTAATTTACTTTCTTTTTATGTTGTTGGATGGTTATATAATTGATTTCGTATGTGTCAAGATCATAGAAATTAAAACTCTTTTTTGGTATCTTATCTATCAGTTTTTTGAAGTCCGCGATTCTTATGAATACAGTTATTTCTATTTGACGAAATTCAATGATGAACCCGGCGATAATACCATCGTATTTACTCCAATTACTTAATCCAACAATTTGATGATAATGAATCTTTCCATTTTTATCTGTCGGACTCCGATCGAATGAAATTGATTTACCATCAATCGTTTTCAATTCGAGAGCATAAAGAATATGCTTGCGCGAATCCCACATAATGTAGTCAAACGGGTTTTTTCCACTGAACCGCAAAGTATTTGACCGTCCGAATGACTGTGCGGCGTCAGGTAAACGATATATCAACGCATAATCAGGCACGGAATCTCTGAAATTCGATTCAAATGTTTTCCCTGAGTTTTTCATCGTTAGGTTTCATCTTATTTTTCAGCCATCTTCGATACACGAAGTTTGTTTCCTCTTTATGGAACCAAAAAGTTACCTTGCCTAATTTGACTTCACTTTCGCACACATATTTCGGCTGGCAACCATTCGCCGTATAGAAAATTGCTTGTTCTAAATTCATTATAGGAATCAGGTTTTCACGCCCGTAACATTCAAAACATTCTTCGAGCGTATTAAAACATAATTGCCTCATATTCTCACCTCTTTATCTTTTGCCAAGTATTATTGGCATCGTAAAAGCGCAAAAATAAAGGGAAAGAATCTAAATGCTTAAAATAAATTCTTTCCCTTATAATCGGTATAAATTGAACATAATACAACTTTAAGCATTTATTCTTTCTTTGCTCATTTTACTTGTTGTTTCTTTTACTTTTCTTCTCAGTTGGTTTCACAACTGTTTTATCCGGCTGCTCAATTTCAACCGACTCTTGTTCGCTATTGACTTCGGCTACAGCATCCTCATCAATAGAACCTGCCCCATCGACAACGGCATATTTACCATCTTTATACTCAACAAAGATGGTTTCTGTTTTCGCGTGGACTGATGGAAGTTGAACAAGCGTATCTCCATATCTAACCACAGTAACAACACCGTTTTCGAGAGTAACTAAACATTCCTTAATCATAGTTTTACTCCTTGAATAGTTTTATGGGGCGGATTTATTTCCGCCCCATAATATTGTTACATTACGATTGTGATGGATTTACAGTGACTTCCTCGGTGAGTTCGATGTACTCAACAAAGTTATCCTTATCCTTTTCAAGAATATCGAAGGTCATAGTAACTTCCTGCGGATCGCCCTCAGATGAGAAACTGAGGTCAAGATTACGCTGAATAGTAGCCTTCAGAACATTGATGCGGATCGGAACCCAATTTCCAGCCTCGTCCTTATCAAACGTATCCATAGTGATGATAACATCCTTCGGAACGCGATTGTTGTTCAGAGTTACTTGCTGAACACCAGTTGAACGAGAAACCATAAAGCCAACTTCGTACTTGTTTGTGGCAACAAGATCAGCCGCAGTTTCAGCAGTAAACTTATTGCTTGCGTATGTACCGGCAATAGGTGTCTTGCCATATTCGCCCTCTTTATAGACAAACACAGAGCCAGCAACAATTGTGCCGCTTGATACTGTCAGCGAAAGTTCACCAGCAGTAGCGCAAGTGATTGTTTCAGACATATAGTATTTAGCAGAAGTATCAATGATACCATCTGAATACATAGCATACAGTTCAATCGGAAGCACCTGTGCGGTAATTGTGATCTGACCCTCCAGGGGGTTGTTGAAAGCAATCTTGCGAGTGCCGTGAGCCATAGCATAAACAGAATCAGAGGTGATTGACAAGCCGGTAGTATTCGCATACTTGTAGTTGCAGATAGGCTTGCCTGTACCATATTCCAAAATTTTGACGTTACAGACTTCTCTATTAGCCTTGCCTAAACTTTTAGCCATATTATTTTCCTCCTAAAATAAATTTAGCCAACCCGAAAATCGGATTGACTATGATTTGTCGTATTCATTTTTGTACCAAAGCGATATATCAAAAGTATTCTTCTCGTCGCCCCAAACGGACACTCTCGTAGAATCAATATCGTAAATGGTATTAGTTTGTAATCTATGAAAAACATCCAACAATTGAAATAAGGTTAGCTGCCAGATGTTGACATAATTAAGTGATTGATGCTTATTAGCAACAGCAGAAATGATATTTGGGATTGACATATTTTTGTCAGCCTTTTTTTCTTTCTTTTCTTCTGCTTCTTTTTTGTTTTCGAGAAATTCAAGATATTTACGTTTTGCAAATTCACTCTTGAATGTCATACCATCTAAGTCATAAGCATCGTCATATATTCCGCACACTTGCTGAATTAAAGTCATTACACTGTTAAATGTATCTAAGGTAATTACACCTTTTATTTTTTTGATATTATCCTCTTGTGATAAATCAACATCTTTTTCTCCGTCATATATAACGAAGCACTTCTCCACAAACTGAACACTCTCAACAAAGAAAAAGTCTAATAATGCAGTGTACATTTTTTGCAAAACATCATCATCACACAGTAGACCAAACATAGTCAGTTTGTATTGTTCGTCCTCACCTAAAGACTCCCAATACTTTTCACCGCCATTCTCTTTGTTTAGTTTAGTGTAAAACAGTTTTGGGGTTAATTTCGTAAATGATTCGTATAAGCCAAACCTCTCATATCCGATTTCTGAAATGTCCTTTAGAGTTGGCTTCCGCAGTGTGCCAATGGACAGTGGAATAGGGAAGGGGCTGATTTGTGTTCCATAATCTAATTTCATTATCTAAAACCCGGAACAGAAAATCTTAATATTCGACCATAAATAGTCCTGCCATTGAATACGCCAACACTGTCCAAATTGAGTCGTCCAATGCCAAATTTGCGTGACGTTTCTTCGTCACATATTAAACATTCCTCAACCATACTGGCGAGAATGTCAGCACGATTACCGTAATATCCCTCTTTATCATAGGTATCAAGAATATCTCTATGGCAAACCGCATATAGTAACAGTTCACAAGCCTTTGTGTTAGTCGCAATTCGCGGTATGCTAACATCATAAAAGATAAATGATTCTGTTTCAGTAATCGCATCATCTATAAATAAATGAGATTTAACGTGTTTCTTAAACAATTTGCGTTTTTCAGCAGCGCTCTTGAAAGAAACATCTCCCAAAATCAAATCATTGATGTCATTACTTTGATAAAGGGCTTTTTGTATATTAAGTTTATACTTTCCAAGTTCGTTTATTGTTTCTGAATTTCTCATATACAACCCTCCTTAGAAATAGCCCTTTATAGTGACAGTTAATGTCGTGGGATCATAGTCAAAAGCACGTAATGATAACTCAAACGATTTATTAAGTAATTTTTCATCATTGGCAGATATTCGGATTGAATTATCTACATACTCAATACTCAGACTCTCTGTGAAATCACAGTTAATCTCCCATTGTGGACTAACCCAAACTTCCTTTCCTTCGGCGTCATAGAATTTCGCCATAAAGATATTTGGTTCAAGTCCGTTATAAATTACCGGCTCATCACAAACGATTTCACACGATAAAATGTTCATTTGATTGTCATTGTCATCAGGAATATCACAAAGCCAATATCCCTTACCATCAACCACATAATAACCATCGTTATCGTGTTGTTCTTCCTGTGAAGCCATATACTCAGCGTGTCCACTATCTTGATAGTTATAGAGTACGTTGTTGGTACGAGTAATTATATAAGTTATTAGCGGTTTAGATGTATCAACCGTTACATCAGATGCAAATGACTTTTCGTAAAGTTTACAACGCATATCTATTACAAATCTTTGCCTATGCGGGATTTGCAAAGTATCATCATCATCAGACATACAAATAAATAATTGATCGTTGCGTATAGCCGCGTATTGATCTCCCGTTTCTCCTGTATTGTATTGTGATCCGGAAGTCGCATTCGCCCATCTTTGATGGATTTTTCCGTTTGAGTCTTTCCAACTCAGCAAGTAATTGCACAATACCATAACAGCCTTTTCATAAATCTTGTTATTATCTACAAGACCTACGAGTAACCAATATCTATTTTCATAAAACACATATTGACCGGCTTTACAAGTTCCTATAGGTACTAAAATCTGCCTATTGATGGTCTTTAATTTAGTATCGTGAACATTGCCCTGAACGATAGCCCTATGCTTCTTACGCACAGACAGATCATAATTACAAATCTCAATGTCTGAACCTATTGCACTTTGTAATGCTTCCATAAATCCGTCTTGTGCGCAATTCATAAAATCATCACTCTCAAAACCACTAACTGTATCGTGATTAGTGTTCATCAAGTACCATTCTTGCGCCAATTAAATCACCGCCTTAAACATAAGCGGACGGCTTTTGGTTAGCTACCATTTGCGTACTTACATCATTACAATAGTCCAATTCTTTTTTTGCAGCAGTCTTTGTATGTCCTGCGCCATCAATACTTAAATCTTTCCCAACAATAGAAACCTGTTTGTTTACCCTGGAAACTTCACGTTCTTGATAGTATTGCTTCATAAATGCGGCGAGAGTATCAATAACATATTGTCCGATTTCGCCCTCAAATTCCCCGCTATCGGAATTAAAAGTAAGCTGACCGAGTTCTACATTGTATCTACCGATCGCTTTCTTTAACCAAATCAATTCAAGTGCTTCCGGAATAACAGCTTTGTCCTGAAATGAAGATTCAAAACTGTCTATAACTTCTTGTGCTGTTGTATTCATAAGCACCATCCTTTTTTCTTAATTCATATGTTCCTTGCCATCTGTTTTTGGTAGCGGGAATCCCGCATATTCGACCGCAAATTGAATCTTTGAATAACTATCAATTTTTAGCCTTACAATCGCTTCAACTAAAGCATACTTCTCAGCACGGGTCACGATTTTCTCAGGTAGTATCTCCTTGAACTGTTCAAACGGAAGCGCAAACAGTTCTTGAACCAATTTATCGGTAAGCACTTCCTGCTTTCTTTCGTCAGTTTCAAAACCGACATAATAACGGGTCAGTTCATCTTCGATATATAATGTTGGATGACTACCTTGTCCATCGTTTCCTACAAATAGAGTTAAACCATTATTCACTTGCGCAGCGATCTCACTGACACTGATCCTCTGAGTGCCACTCGGAGCGAGAGCAACCCAACCTTGATCTTGAATGCGGTTAAAACTAACATTCCAACCAGCCAAATTACGAATGGTTACTTGGTCATCAAGTTTAATTTTACTTAGATCAATTTTCTTCTTTACCGGAGTTGGCTTTTGTTCTTGCGTTTCAGATGCTTTTTCGGAAGCCGCTTTGCTTCCAGATGTACTCTTATTTCCTGCCATTTTAATACCTCGTTTCAATTATTATTTTGTGAGATTTCAACTAATTTGGTGTTTACATTCATTATAGAGTTGAATTATTTTATCCAAGCGTTCAGACTTCCTAAATACCCAATATCGATTCTTGCTGACGGAATTGATTTTTGATACATAGCACTTTTCTCCGAACGCAGAAATAAAATGAAATTGTCGCAAGGAATAGCAATAATAATTCATATTATTTTTCATATTGTTTATTTCTCCTATGCGTACATATAATCAAGTGGGCGGTTTAAGGAGAACCGCCCAAACCATTTGTCTAAAGAACTACCTGCTCGAAAGCCAAATAGCCCATATAATAAAAAAGACCCGACTATCGGACTACCGATTAGTCTAAGCCACCAAGAGCCTTATCATAGATAACGCCAATCTTGTATTCCTGACCTTTGGCAACGTCAGCAGCAACTTCGATGTCGAAACGGGTGTAAATCTTACCATCAGCAACATTGTTACCAGTGAAAGAAGTCAGACCGCCGCGAGTCCAAGTAGCAATCGGTGACTTGCCGCCAGTAGGCAGAACATAACCAAGACCAGCAGGTAGATAAGTTTCAAAATCAGTGCCAGCGGCATTCAGTTCAAGCTCGTTATAAGGATTAGGAATTTCCTTAATAGTTGTGCCATTGTAAGAACCGATCAGACCGGTAGCGGCGATTTCGTTCATTGCTCTCTCAGAAACATTGGCAATAGTCACAGCAGAACCACCTGTAGGTGTCCAACCGCCAATATAGCCAGCCCAAGGAGTGAACTGAGAAACAAATCCATACTCACCAAGAACGGTGGGCTTACCGAACTTACGAACCTTTGTCAGAACGGCGTCAACGCTGCTCTTAACCAGACCGGCATCGCATTCCAAGAAATACTTAACGCCAGTAGCGTTCTTGATTGACTTGTAAACCTTGTCAACAACATACAGCAAAGCCTTGTTCATAATGTCAGTCTTAACCATAGCCAGACCTTCGTTTTCATCTGTCATATCGCCAAGTGAAACTCTGCGATAGTCGATTGCGTAACCGCCTGAAACTGTGGTTGTACCAACAGGGTATCTTTCCTCGTGAATAGCAGGGAACACAACGTCACCAAGACCAGCCTGAGTGCGTGAACGTTCACCGGCGTGCTTACGAATAACACGCTCAATGCTATCATCATAACCAAGAGCCTGATATGTACCGAAAATGCTCAACAGCTTGATTTCATCAAGAACAGGAGTTTCGATCTTGAAGCGTCTTAGAGTATTAAGTTCTGCAACGGCAGAGAAGTCGCCGTTTTCAGCACGTTCGCCGAGTTTCTTGATGTAATTAACGGCAGCGTCAGCCTTCGCACCAAGACCAAGATCGCCAACGTTCTTACCATCGACCATAGCAGAGAAAACTTCTGCGACCGGAGAATACTTAGTAATCTTTGAATCACTTGCGTAATCCGCATCTTTACGCAGATTATTCAGCTCAAATGTAGTTTTCATATTGATATTCTTCCTTTCTATAGATTTCTAAATTAATTATTCAGTTGCGTCTGCTGCGGGCGCCCACTTTGTACCGTCATATTTCAGAACTTGTCCATTTGTAGCACCAGTAGTATCAACGTCTGTTAGACCGCCAAGAGTAGTTACAGGAGTAGCACCAGCGCCAACTTCGATAGTAACGATAACAGCCTTTTCAGTTAGAGTTGTCTTGCCAACAACCTTAAAGTAATAGCCACTTGTCGGAGCGGGAGTCACGATTTCAAGTGAGCCATCAGCTTTAGCCTTTAGATATGTGCCATTTGTCAGGTCTGCGTAACTTTGAGAAACGCCATAGGCAATGTGCTTTTCATCAACAACAAGTTCTTCGCCTGTCCAAGCCTTCAGGTCGTGACCCTTTAGATACTCGCCAGCCGCAAAAGTTGTATCGTCGATATAAGCATTGTCGCCAGTTACGGTATTAGCAATCAGATAAGTTCTGCCGCCAATAGTAAGAATGCTATAATTTTTAACAGCGCTCACAGAAGTCAGAACGGGATTGATGACCGCACGATCTGACATACCGATAGTACGAACTTTAATCATAATGTAATTCTTCCTTTCATATATTTTGTCTTATTTCTTGAATAATCTATTTTTGATTTTTCTTAAAAAATGTTGGTATCTTCCGCGACAGCAGATTCTACTGCGCTGAAAATATCTTCAACCTGAGTCTGAGCATTCTGCTCAGCAACTTCGGCTTCTCTCTTTGCGGCATCAGCCTTTGTTGTCTTGCCAATACCTTCATAAATCTTACCGATAATTGAATTGATCTCAACGCTTTCAGGATTCTCCTTAAATGCGTCAATTTCGGCTTGTGCGTATGCCTTTTCCTCATCAGAGAAATCAGCGATAGCAGCATTCATTTCGCCAATGCGCTCTCTTGCTTTTGCCTCGCCAAGAGCCTTTTGGAGTTCATCTCTTTCAGCCCAAAGTGCATCGCGTTCGGCATTCAGAGTTTCGTAATCTGCCTTCCACTTTTCGATGGCGGCTTGCAACTCATCAACAGAAGCCTGTAACGCATTCTTTTCTACGATGACCGCTTCGGTCGCAGAATTGGCTTCGGCGATTTGCTTTGCACAATCCTCCTTGCACTGATTGATCTCAACCTCGGCGTTTTTATACGTAGAAACGGTTTGTTCAACAAGAGCCTTAACCTCAGCTTCGTTCATAATCGTTTCCTCCTTTTTGTTGTTTAATTCAAGCAATTTTGCAGTTGAATCGCTCGGTTTAATGCCTAAGAATACGTAGCCAGAATGAATGAATTTAACAGGGATTCTCCCCTTTTCCTTATAACCATATTTGTAAATAATACGATCTTCATCCTCGGTTCGCATAATTTCAACGCTACCTTGCGGGTAGTTACCGAGAGCAATATCGTCATCAAGTTTTTCACAGAAATTATGGTAGCAAGAACTGTCTATTTCTCCTTCGCCGATACAAACCAAAATCTTCTCTCCGTTTTCATCTTCAATTTCTTGAATATAACCTTTTGTAAAACGTCCGATAGTGGTTGCGTTTTCAAAAATAGGCACGTCATCAACAATGTCGGTCAATCCGTGTCCGCATATCTCTGTTCTTTCATCATTGAGAAATTCACAACGTAGGAACATACCTTCAATACTGTCCAAGTTCTGTTCGCAATACTCTCTAATCCAAGTAATGCCATTCAAGTTGTACTGTGTTCCAACTTCATTTTGAACATCTATACATTCATCCGGATATATCTTATATAGAATCAGTTTAAATTTGCGGCGTCCATTTTGACCTTTCTTTTTCGACTCACTAAAGAGTTCAAATGTTTTCATTCATTTCACCACCTTTCATTAAGCAGTTATATAAAAAGCCCACCATTGGTGAGCGTTTTACCAATTATTTTTGATCTGATGGGGTAGGGGTCGCGTTTCCGTTGCTATTCTGTGATTTAACCGTATTCTCAGTTGGATTGTCTGTCTTTGGTCTACCGCCTTTATCGGCAGCGGCAAATTCGTCCTTCATAGACAGCGTGAATGATGTCTTATGCACAGGATATTTTTCTTCAATGTTCTCATCGAGTTCTTGATCCAACAATGCAAAGAATACTTCGGGAGAGATACCACACGCACTCGCCCATAAAGACAAAGAACCCTTACCTTGCAGGTAAAGGTCTTTTGCATATTCAACGATTTTACCACGATTTGCATATGTAATGGGCAGGTATCTACACTCAGCCCAATTACGCTTATCTTCAATAAGATTAGCCCGGATACACTTATTTAATTCATTACTAATTTGTTCTACCCATTGAAAAATTTGTGCCGTAACCAATTCAAGATTGGTTTGTTGTCCGGAATAACTTCCAGAACCCACACCGTTAAGTGCGGAAGCAGCGAAACCAAGAGCAAGTGCAATTCTATTATCCAAATTCGATTCATACTTATCATCGAATATATCTGTATTGCCAACATCCAATGCGTCTATCTTTGTTCCTGCTGCAACTGTAAAGAATGAAATACCGCCACGACTATTTTTCTTCATAACGGCACTCTTAACTTTATTGTGTTGATCGTCCTGTTGAGTACGAGTCAACGCGCAAGTTCCCTTTTTCTGACCTTCGGGGAGTGTTTGGTAGATTATCTTATTATTGATTTCACCAAGTACATTTCGTTTAGTGCTTACAAAATAATCATCATAAAGAATATCACGAATTGCCGCCAATACTAACGGTCTGCCATACATTTCACTGCGATCGCTACGAATCTTATGTACGATCGTTTTGTTGTTATCCAATACAACCCAATTCCCACCGGTGAAGCCTTTACTATTTCTTCTTTTTAGGTATGCTTCTCTAATTTCCTGTGGATATTTCTTTAAGCGACGCTCAACACTTTCACCATTACCTTCAGTAAAATAATCCAAATTGAAAGCAATCACGTATGAGTTGTTTTTGATTCCGACAATTCGAGTATAATTGATTGGGAGGGAAATAATGCTTACATTCACTCCGAGTTCATTGATTTCAATAATGCTATTGACATCATAATCGGTCAGCATTTTTCCTAAAGCATCGGGGCGTCCGACAATCTCAAAATAATAAAAAGCAATTCCATCTATCATACCCCTAAATAAAGCGTCACGGATGAACTCTTTATCCTTGATTGTGCGTAATGTTGATTCTACAAGTTCTTTATGTGCCTGCTTCTTACTTGAATTTTTGCCGTGAGTAACAATTACTTTATCCAAAGTAGGCATAGCCACCATATAATCAACAGTGTTAGTATATACTCCACTTGTGCCATACAGTATTCTTGAAATTTCACGCACGATTTCATTGTTTCCAATAGGATCACGCACTAATGCGGCTAATTGGTCTTGTGTATAAGAATCGAAAACATCAAAGCCAAAGTAATAATGAGAATATGACATTCTACTCTCATATGATGAATACTCATATGATGGGGCAGTATCTATTGTATTATTATTTCGTGTTTGATTTGCCATTATATTCCTCCTTTCTCAATTGATAAATACACTATATTCATAGTCCTCTGAAACAGAGAACAGGTCTTTTTCTAACAAAGTTGCAACATAAGAAGCATAACTACAAGAAGAATATCTGTCTTTATGTGCCGTTGATCCTTCTTTCATTACAATTACACCAGAGTCCTTCTTCTCATAAGACAATTCGATACACTCCGTAATGAGTGCTTGCGTTTCAAGGAAAGGTCTTTCATAGAAGAATTGAACATCAGAATCGGGTGTGCTTAAATATACTTCATTTCTGGATAATATTTCCTCTTGTGCTGCCTCGTATGGAATAAGGAAATTAATCATTTCCTGTTCCAACACTCTAAGAAAATCCAACGCTATATCACTGTTGAGTTTCTGTGAGGCATTAACAGCATAAATACAATCTAAAGCACCTTCAGATTGAATACGCTCCGCAATAGACTCATCATTCATACAACGTAGCGGCGAATATTCTATATTGCGTTCTTCATCATACATTACTCTGGCAAGACAATCATACACAGATATACCGGCGTTTCTGGTATCAAGACTAATATAATCAGCTTCAAAATCTTCAAATAATTGTCTTAGTCTTTGTGCTTGTTTTGATATTTCTCCACCTTGCATAGATTCAATGTATGGAACAATTCTCCTATAACCACCGCTGATTTCAAGGTCATTCATTTCAGATCGTTTATATTTCTTTGTTTCTGGCAATAATCGCATACAAGTAAATACTGAACGGTCATTACCTTTTCTTGTAATGAATGATAAGTCGGCGCCAATCACACGAATTTCACCTTGTTGCTTTGGAATAGCGTATGGATTCTTCTTGCCTAATAAGAAATCAGTAGTTATCCTCGGATAGAATACCTGTCGAGAATGCTGATTATTATTAAACATTTTATATGTAAAGAATGCGAATTGATTTTCCTTAATACGAACATTAAGAAATTCACATTCCCAAGTGATTCTGTCTTGTTTCTTCTTTTCCTTTTGGAAGAACGCTTGTGATTTAATCTTGTGTTTTAGAACAATACTCTCATCAAATGCCAATAGGTATTGTCCTGTACCTTCTATCATTGACTCATAGGCATTATCTACAACCGTCCACATCCAATGTGGATCAAGCCACGATGAACTGATATATACGTCTACTGAATCCTGGATACAAACTCCGACCGGCATATCAGCATAATACGGATCGACGTTATAAGGAGCTTGTCTGATAACTTGGAATGGTGCGATAACACTATCCTCAATGTTTTTCTTAATTTGTCTAAATTCTTCACGAATGGCGAAGTTTGAACGATAACCACGACCATTTTCATTAGCTGGAACAACAGTTATCGTACTGCCACTCTTGAAAAACACGATAATTTCATTCTGATTATCTTTAATCTTAATAATCTCGTTTCTAAGCATAGGAGATAGATTCTGCAATTGTTGTATTTTTGCAGATACTATCAGTTTCGCCTGTTTCTTCGTAGCAGAAGTCAAGACAACTTCTGAATATGGATATACTATACATACACAGCAAGCATAAATGGCTATAATAAAAGATTTGGCTGCACTTCGAGCAGCAACAATAACCATCGATTTACATATACCCATCAAATACAGAATCAGTATTTGATACATATGGAGTTTCAAACCCAAATAATCTAATGCTACCCTGTGTAGATTTCTTCGGAAAAAAGTATTCCACCGCAAAACGTGGTCAACATTCTTTTCATTGCCCAAAAAGTGGTTTGTCGGGAATTTTGTATATAATTCGGCTTGCCTATCGTCCGCATATCGGCTCTTATATCTCTTAGTCGGTGTCGTCAAATTCATTTAACTCACCATCTTCTTTGACATAGAACTCGGTATCACGGTCTTTTGTTCCGTGCTGTAAATTCCTCAACGGTCTTAGAATGAACCGTTCAAAATAATCCTTTATACCATCGTGATCTTGGTATAACTTTTTGTTTTTGTAGTATTCTTCCGGAGTATATTGAGAAATACGGTTCAACCATATTCCGAGGCAATCATCGCCATTTGTGTCGGCTTCATTTGATACCTTTAATCCAGATTTGACGAATGTATCTCTGTAATACGTACCCATCTTTTTATAGTTATCCATATCACGATCTCTCAAACAGCGGAATTGCTGCATTTTCGTATAACAAAGATCATCAATGAATATTTCTTGGTTGCTATCACAATGCGGATTAGCGTTTTTCAAATATTGATAATGATTATTAAGATTAACATAATCTACGGGGTCTAATCCCTCACCCCAACGTTCAACGTCTTTAGGATCAACTTCAACATCGGTTTTCTCCTTACCATATTCATCTACAATTGCAACACGACCACCATCTCTTACGGTTTTTCGCGCCCCGGATAATGAGAAATTGCCTTCATTAATGGTATTTTCAAAGGTTTTATCCCTGTATTGTGATATATTTAGTTGCCTAAAGTATTTTCCCACAACCGATTCACTGTCTGTATCGCACTTATCAAATAAATCTTCATCAAAGTAAATATCAAAGGCTATGCACATTCTCTGCATAGCCTTTTTACTACTCAAATATTCTGCTACATACTGACCGAATTTGCCTTTAAAACAATCTTTGCAAATTGGCAAATAGCCACTTTTGTAAAAACTACTATTGGTTTTATAAAAGTGAGTAGGGGATAGCGATTCACCACAACAGCAGCATACGCTTGTCCCTATTGATTTTGGCATCTCGCCACCTCCGTATCAACTATTTTATAAAATCTCAACTATTTTTTATCATTTCTATAAGTCTTTGGATGAATCCCTCACTACACAACGGACACTGACCTGAACACTCGATCAGTAATTCATCATCTTCATCATCAATTTCAATTTGGAATGATTCTTTGGCGTCATTAATACTAACTATGGATTGTTTTACATCTCCACCATAAAGAATAATATCTGCTTCTTGAACCGGAACGTAGCCAAACTCTTTATTGTAATGCGGCATAGCGGGACATACATCCAAAATCAGGTCTGTATCAATAGAAACATAGTATTCTTTATCATAACCATTATAATCGTATTCACCTATTTCAAGATGACCAACTTCAACTATAACATCATCCAAAAAACATCTCATTAATTCAACGGCATCGTCATAATTCAGCACTGCCGTAATATTCTTTTCTTCGCCTTGTGAAATAGCACACATAAACGAATATAAATCTTCAATATCTTTAAATTTTAATATTTCCATAATTCTTACTTCCCACTTATCATATGTTTTAGATTTCTACTCAATTTGCAAACGACCTTTTTTGAGGCAGGAAATTCCACTACTTTATTTGTTGATGGATTTCTGCCCTTACGAGGTGGAATATCTACCACTTTCAACGTAAACAATCCTTTCCACTTGATCTCCTTGTCGTCAAGCAATGAGTCAATAATCATATCAGTAAAAGCATTACAGAAATTTTCACAAGTATCTATTTGCTCTTTAGTCGGAATACCATAGATTCGTCCGGCTAATTCATTAATAATTTCTGCTCTACTCATTTCTTTTCTCCAATTATCATTTTATAACTATTACTTTTGATTTTTCGTGGATCAGGTTGCCTTCATCATCCTGACAAATAAGTGCGAATCCAGATTTTTGAGGCGCCATCAATCTACCGTCAGCATAATCCAACTTGTCCACATTTGCGAATGCCCCCTGTTCAAAGAGGCGTATAAACCCTTTGGTTGAATCACCAACCTTATGCGTATGTGCCATAACGACGCAATCAAAAGGTTCTTTTTCTGTGTCCTGTAAATAATCCTTTGCTTTATCTGCGGTCGCCAACATACCCTGACGATAAGCAAGAGGATGTACAAAGAACGTTTTTCCAATTCGTGATTTCCAATCATTAACATATTCTATTTCGATGTTTTCAAATACACATTTTAGCGGCTCATACCAGACTTTAGATTTGCTTCGCTTATCATAATGATAAAAACCATCAAGAAATATTAGTTCAAGCGAAGTGTCAGGTAATAGCTCCAAAATATCACTATCTAAATTCTTGGAAAAATAATTTGCGAATCTTTTATCGTGATTACCATAATTACATACAACTTTTCGAGGATTCAAGTATTCAATAATATCAATCAAATATTGTCTACCTTTAATCATTTCTTCCATCGGTGATATTCTATATTGCTTGTTAAACTTTGATAATGCCTGGCAATCTACGACATCTCCATTAATTTGTAATATATCAATCTTATTTCGATAATCTTTCAAAACATCAAAGTCGAGTTGAAATGGTACGTGTAAATCAGATATTGATAGAATTGTTGTCGCAACTCCACTTGTCTTTTCAGCTTCAATTATTTCAATCAACCGCTTCATTCCATACATTCTTTTTCGTACTTCTGATTCATTAAAACAATTACCTTCTCCAAACAATAATTCACTTAGTTCTTCATATGGAGTATCATTGGTTTTTGCAATCAATTTATCGTAAACAAGATTTTTTACCTCTCGATATGTAATGTTTATTTCCTTATCTATCTCTCTCACTTCCTTACTTATAAAATATCATCTATATCACAATCCTTGCCAACGATGTAATCAGCAACACCGATTCTTTTTGCTTCTTCGGCAAGGAAGTACCATTCAAATCTTCTTTTATTTTCGTAAAGTTCATCATCTATATTGGTATGTTCTAACACAAATTGTTTAGTCATACCTTCAACTTGAATTGATTCAAATTCAATCTGATCCTTTACGGCATTACTGATGCCAGATGATGCTGTGCTTCCAGAATGAAGCAAAAATTCAGCGTGTGGCATAGTGAATCTCTTATGACCAGCAATAAAGACCAACAGAGCCATAGAATCAGCCATAGCAAGGTTAATTGTATGAACAGGAGTCTTTGATGCCAAAATAGCATCTATGATTCCATAACCATCTGATACTACTCCCCCAGGACTGTTAATATATATTCTGATTGGTTTCCTGTGTTCGGGCGGTATATCTTGATCTAAGCGATTAAATCTAAGAATATGATATACAACAAGCTCGATCAAAGCATTTGTAATCTCGCAATTGATATATAATCTGCGATCAATATTATCTTCAATCAAGAATTTGTCGTTGTATTCATAAGAAAAAGATTCTTCAATATCTTGCATATCTTCTAAAAGTTCTACCATATTGTCCTCCTATAATCGTATCATCATACCTTTGAAGGACTCTATGACACGATATGTTTTGTCATTCTTTGATATAGCCGGTCTTAATTTTTCAGCCAAACACTTTTTTGCTTCTGTTGAACCGTGAACTAAAATCAGTTTATTTGTATTCAGTGAACTGCCATATTTTAATAAATCCGCAAATCCGGCGTGGCTACTGAAAGTCGAAAGAGTAATGCAATCTGCTCTATTCGGAACATACTCTTTATTGATCTTAATGCCTTTATTGTCACGATAATTTTTAATTCTATATGATAAATATGATGGGTTATCTCCAACATATCCTGAGAAAACAATCATAGAATTGCTGTCTTTGATGTATTTCTTCAAATATCCCAAAATTCTACCATTGGTGCAAAATCCCGATGATGAAAGCACGATTTTAGGAATATTGTTTGCTATACAAACTTTAGATTCATCTTTTTCCTCTATAAATCTTACATTATCCCAATTGCATACCTGCTGCCAGAGTTTTAAATCTTCTCCGAATAACAATGAATGATATAGTTTTGATATATCACAACTCAGTTTTGAGTCTATAATGATAGGAGTATTGAATTTCGGATCATCGTGATAAATTTCATATAGATTCGTCAACAATTCTTGAGTTCTGCTAAAACTAAAACACGGTAAGACCACCGTGCCTTTACGACCAATAACCGTGTCGATTGCAACCTTTAAGTGTTCTACATCATAAGAACGCTTTTTCTTTTCACAACGTTTTGAATCGCCGTATGTACTCTCCATAATTACACAATCAATAAATTGAGTAGGAATCTCAGTATGTGAAACATAGTGATTCTTTGGTTTCAATGCACCCATATCTGATGTATAAAGAACCTTTCTTGTTTTTGTACCGTTCTTCAAAATCAAATACAATTGTGCGGCGCCGACACAATGAGAATTATGTAACCATTGAAAACTGACATTCTCATTAAGTGTGTAAACTTCATTATAGTTGCCATAAACTTCAATCAAATCCAATGTCTTTTCAACGTCGGCAGGTTCATATAATGGTTTGTATTCTCTTTTATATCTATACGACAAAACCCTTGCTTCGTCCTGAATAATAGCGCAGGAATTGAAAAGCAAGGGCTTCATAATTTTAGCAGTGTTTTGAGTTGCTATTATTTTCCCCCTAAACCCTTCCTTGACCAATCGTGGGAGCAAGCCGCAATGGTCTATATGGGTATGGGCGACAAATACATAATCGAGTTCTTTTGGCTTGAATTGAAATTTCTCCGCATTGATTTTATACGAATCCAAATAATCATTACTCGACGACTGATGCAAACCGCATTCTAAAAGACATTGAGTATTTCCGAATTTTACTAAATACTGTGAACCAGTAACATCATCTGCGGATTTACCGGTAAAGAATATACCGTCAGATTTCAATTTCTTTTTAGCCATATGATCTCCTTATGTAAGTGTCTTGGCTAAATCAGCATAGCGATCTTCAATATATCTTTTGTTTCGGGTTCTGTAAAATCCGACAGAATAACCATTAGTGCCAATATAGCCCCTATGTGTGTTCCTAATTACTCCGTTCTTTTCGAGTAGTTTTACTTCTTCTTTTTTGATTTCTTTCAATTTGGTTTAACCACCTTAAATAAATTTAGCAAACGCTATTTGGAGCTGATGGACGGATTTGAACCGCCGACATCGAAATTACAAGTTTCGCGTTCTGCCAACTGAACTACACCAGCATAAAGCCCTTTCGGGCATTAAGCAACATTTCTATAATATGAGGAATGTCGCGGTATATTATATTTATCACACCATTTTCTAACCGCATTATCTGAAACATTATATATCTTAGCAACTTTCACGAATGTTTCTTTTAATAATAATTCATATAACACATCTTTCGGAGGAATAGAACAATGATGTATATAAGTGATTTCACAGCAATCCGCACATAACCCTGTTTTACGTTTACCACTTAATTCTTTACCACACATAGAACAATAATACTTAATTTTTTTCGCTTTTCTTCTTGTTTCACCTTCGATTTTATGTGTGTTACGAATAGGATATGAAATTTCATCTTTTCGCCATATTCTGCCATTATTAATGTCAGAAATAGTTTGATCCGATACACCATAAATCTTGCCTATTTCTATATTTGACATTTTTGATGTTTGTAGCAATTTGATAACTTCTTCTACTGTATCGTAAGAATCAAATTTCATTGGATGCGGATTATTACCACCCTTATCTTTGTTATAACCGTTTGGATAAAGCGTATTAAATGCCTTAATATAATAGATTTCTTTCTCATTCAATTCATCTATGTTACATTCTTCGATAATCTCAAAATCAAAATTCCAAAATCCATAGTGATTTAACATTGAATGAAAATATGTATCTTCTACCGGAGCGTTTTCACGTAATCGTTTTTCGTGCCTACATTTATGTTGGATGTACCGCTTGTGTATATCTCTGCTCTGCCCGATATAAGATTCTCCTGTGATTTTGTTGGTAAATTTATAAATGCCTATCATAATATAAACTCCTTTCTGCTAAAATTTGTTTATTGATAGTACAAAACAGTAATCTTGACGTAGCAGCATCAAGAAGGGTAGCTACTCCTTGTCCTGTTTCATACCAATGGTGGAGGATAGCGGACTCGAACCGCTGACCCCCTGCTTGCAAAGCAGGTGTTCTCCCAACTGAACTAATCCCCCATATAGCGGTCATTCTCCTACCGCCGTGAAGCCCCCTTCGGACGCATCCTACAGGGAAGGGCTTTCATCTTCTATGCTCACGCAAAAACATACCCTCTACTACATATGGCTCCAGCGGCGTGACTCGAACACGCGATTCCTTTCGGCATCCTGATTAACAGTCAGGCGTTCTACCAACTGAACTACGCTGGAATATATGGCTCGGCGTGGTACGCATTTTCAAGAGGCGTGCCGAACTCTGTTTGGTGCAGGTGAGAGGACTCGAACCCCCAGCTACTTGCTCCCAAAGCAAGCCGTCTACCGTTGACTTACACCTACGAATGGCGATTCCGGAGAGGATCGAACTCTCAACTTAGCCGTGACAGGGCTATGTTTTAACCGATTGAACTACGGAACCATATTGGTGCTTGCGGGTGGTATCGAACCACCATCCTTCGGTTTTTCAGACCGATGCTCCGACCTCGTAAGCTACACAAGCATATGGTGGGAGAAGATGGACTCGAACCATCGAACCCTTGCGGGAACAGATTTACAGTCTGCCGTAATTGCCGCTATACGATTCTCCCATATTGATTAAACTATTATGAATTGGTTGCGGGAGTGGGACTCGAACCCACGACCTACTGCTTATGAGGCAGTCGAGCTGACCATCTGCTCCATCCCGCAATAAAAATCAAGACACCCTCGAATAATTTTAAACTGCAAAATTGTTCTAAATAAATTGCTGTGCGTGTCTTATATGGAGCGAATAACGAGATTTGAACTCGTACTTTTGACTTGGCAAGCCAACGTGCTAACCGTTGAACACCATATCCGCTTATATCTGGTAGGAGCGGCGGGATTTGAACCCAGCGTTACCGCCTTGAAAGGGCGGTGTCTTGACCCTCTTGACCACGCTCCCTAATTATCATAAGTAAGGGGATTTGCACCAGCCCAACTATTGCCGAGCTGGTGCTTCAAGAGAAAGAGAAAGTAAAGAAATGAGAGTAAAGGGTATATTCCCTTCATTTAACGAAATTTTGAAAATTTTTATACACAATATATAGTGGCTCAAAAATGGCTTAAACAGTGGACTTTTACTATATATTGTGTTTTTCTTTTTTCTTTTATCTCAAAATTGATAACCGTAACATAAGCGTTATTCTTGCGCTGATCTGTATTTTTTCATACGATTCCGTGAAGAAATACGATTTAATTCAAGATTTCTTTTGCTTTGACATTGTGTACAACGACAAGTGTGATTGTTTTTCGAGTCAACTTTGAATTCTTTACCGCAATCTACACAAACAACCGTTTTGGTTTCCTGTGGTGTATAAGCAGCACAGTCTTTACAATACTTTTTCGTGCCAGCCTTATTGCCGCGAGTCAAAATGCCGCATTCGGCACAACGAATGAAATTTTCTCCCTTATATAGTAAATATTCATACCCCAGCTCACGAAAGTCTGATATGAATAGAACTTCCTCATCCTCGTCAGAAATAAATGTGACCCTACAATTCAGATTATCATTTCTCTTTGAAAACTCCAATAACCCCAACTGCCAGAGTTTTCCGATTTTCTTCTCTCTCTCAATTATTGTTGATGATATTCTCGCATACTTAAAAATATCTTTTGATTCAGCATTAACCCAACCGTTATTTTCTGGATTCTTGATATTGGCGAGTTTGGCTAAACAAAGCATTGTAAATGCAAGACGTTCCAAAACCTTATTATTCAGATCGGTTATGGTTTGCATCTCTGCTTTTGATATTTTAACACCAACGATTTCAAACAATGGATACTTACCGGCGTTAGCCGCCAGTTTTTCGGCACTCGCCTCCCAAGACATTTCGTTCATTTCATATCTTGAATAGAATTTTGACAAAAACTCGATCAGCAACCGTGCGATCTTCTTTTTGCGATAGCCCAAGTGGTGGTAATAGTATTTTGCTAAAATAGATAGTGTTAAATATGGATCATTTTCAAGTATTCCGTTCTTCAAACAATTCTCGGCACATTCAAGCTCATTCAAGATAATCATTCGTTAATCACCTCGATTCGCATTTCGCACATTTTGAATTGTTTGCCACAATATTCAAAGTCACCATCATCGGTAACTAATTGCGGATATGTTATTTTTCTCTTGTGCTTATCTAACAGATTCTCGATAATAGCATCTCCGCACATATCCCATACGAACTGCTTTGAGTTCTCCGCTTTATAACACATATCCAAAAGAATATCACATAATTCCCGCTCGTTAGGACAAATCTCTGCACATTGACGCTTGAAGAAATCTACGAGAATCATATGCTGTTCGATATTTTCAAACTTCTCTATCTTCTTTGTACGAAGTTCTCTTTGATATTCTTTTATCCTAAGTTGATATTCCTTATAAATATCACTGATCTTATTGTATTGGAATTGGCTATACTCGACGCCGGATTTCAGCATCCTATAATCAAAAACATTTAATCCGGATTCTCTGACCAATTTTGAGTAGTTTGATATGAACGTCTTAAATTCATCCTCAAACAGCCACGAAATACGATTCACTACACATCTGTTATTATCAACAGGAGTCAGTTTATTGTAATAGTCAATAAAGTCAACCATCTCCGGCGTAGGATCGGGATAGTCTATCAAATCTCCAATACTATTGATTCCGTATTTATTAAATCTACGAATTGCGCCAAAAGAACTGTTCTTTATATAGGTATTGTTCTCCGATCTTAATTTCGGATAAACATACGTCATAAAGTATGGCTTGCGATATGCCGCAATTCTTTGATTTAGTTTCTTTTCTTCCGCAACAGACTCGTCATCGTTATCCTCAACGTGATTATCCCTCAAAGAATACCAACTCGTCGGCATAGACTTGGATATGATACCTTTTGCTCGATCGATGGTATTCTGCTGAAATAACTGACCGCACATAATACGGTATTGCAAGATTTTGTATTCCTCAGAATCCTTTGGAAATCCATCGGCAATACAAATCATACTTGTAACTCTATTGGTTACTTCTCCGATCTCGTCATTGAAAGCTAATTTATTAGATTCGACGATTGACGCCTCATCTGGAATTATCTTAGCAGCATTCTTTTGCAAACAAATAATTGTTCGCAACGGCTTAGTATTCTGAACAATAATCGGATCGTCAGTACACATATTTGTGTCGCCGTCCTTATCGGCGCCGTTCATAGCTTCACAAGAGCTATCCCAAGCGTTATAGATAAGAGCTGTATCGATGTAACGATACCAATATGCGGCGTCCGAAGAATCAGACAGTTTCATTCGTCTGATATTATTATGACAGGTCATCGGTGCGCGGAAGCACGCAATTTCCTTTGAACCTTTATCGATCCAATATTTGTGATAGACCTCTCCGGCTTTTAATAAACCCGTAACGGGCAAATTGAAAATTGATTGACACAAAGCGTAAGGATCGCCACTAATCATAGCGAAATTAGCGTTGATACGGATTGCACCACGCTCACCCATTTCTATTCGCTTACGAATCATATGATAGATTTTTTTGCGAATAAATGGGTCATTAATAAGTTTTGGTTCAACCATTAGAGCCTTGATGTATGAATTAAGGCTATTACTGAAAGCGGTTTCCTCTGTAAGACCGAATCCCGCCAAAAATGCAAGACTCTTGCGGTAATCCAATCCTATTACATCTTTTATCTCTTTAATGGTCGGCAAGCAAAGATTATATAGTTCCTCGTCTGTGAACTCATACGATTGCAAGAACTGATAATTAGTATCTCGCACGGCTTCAAGTTCATCAGGTGTAGTTTTCGTAGCAGAAAGATGATAGTGATTCCTACGGCAATTCTCGTAATAATCATCCCAACTATCATAACTCGACCAAAGTTTGAGCATCGATTCTGTCAGAATAACATCAATGCCTCGAATATCGTGCCGCTCTCCCCAAATATCAGTGATCTCAAAAGTATGCGCTACTTGTTCGGCAAACTCAATGAAATCAAACGTGTAAAGCATACCCTTGGTAAATGCGGAACGGACATTCATCCCGGCAATAGGTTTGTCCACACCACTCAGATATTGGTTTACGATTCGTGAGTATTCCGGCGACATCAACCCATATCCATCAGAGTCGTTATGTTCTATCTCATAACCATCCTCATATGTAAGTTTCGGCTCGCCCTCACCACTATCGTCGATTAAGATCACATCTTCCTTAAAATGTGTGATGCAGTCTTTTACAACAACTACGCCACGCGGAGAGGGGAGAGGAATCGAGCCAGAGCATATCAATCCTTGGTAGGCTTCTAATTTTGCGGGAACAAATTCGCACTCCAAATTTCTACCATTGTCCAATCGACGTTTCAGCTCAGGATAAATCTGTTCGTTGACATAGACAATGGTAGATTTTTTAATACCGCCATTCGTTCCTAAAAACCTACGATAATGAACTATACATTCTTTGCCGTTAATTAAACCATAGTTAATAGAGAATCCCTGATTGGCGCGGTCATAATCTTCTTTACTGCTCATAACCACGCTAACGTAATCTCGTTGGAATTGTAACTCATAGAGAGTTTCATAATAGCAATTGATTAGTTTTAGGTTTTCTCTGCTCTTGGTTCTCTTTTTTAATTTTTTGATTTTATGTTGGATAGCTCGAACTTTATTGCTTACATCTATGACATTGTTAATCTCGTCAATGAATCTGAGGCACTGACTGTCATTCAGAGCAACAATAACATCGGGGCAAGTTCTCATAGCGGTTTGAAGTGGCAGGTTGAGCTTCCAATTCGCCCTCTTTAACACCGAACTGTCGATTTTGTAGACAAGACGATGGCAACTTTTCTGTTCCAAATGGTGATGATCCTATCTTAGTTGCCCTGCATTGTAACTTCAAATTCGATCGTCGAGTAGTACGCTCCGGCGGGCGGTTCGCCAAGTCCGGATACTGTTGTTAGTTCGGTGTACTCGTCAGCAAGTCCGAAAACAACCTCTGACATATAATCACCTTTTTGAAAATATCCAACACAATTGCTCGGCAGCCCAAGGTCTTGCAGCGTAATACTATATTCTGTGTCCAGATATGAAGTAATAGCACGCTTCAATGTAGTAACCCCATCCTGGTGCGTGAAAGTCAGTGCGTTATTCTCATCAAGATTTGTTATCGTAACGCATAACTTCTCGTAGTCCATAATATTAACCGTACCTGAAATACAAAATTGAGAGTCAAGGTCAATAACGTCCGGGATAAAGATACAGTATGTACTTGGCTGCGTAAAAGTGACTGTTGAATATGCGGATGAATTTGTGTCGTCAAGAGATGTTACATCCGCATTAGCCGTAACAATGCCAACAGCAACGAACAAGGTTACGGCAAGAACAAGGGAAATAATTTTCTTCAAGTTCCCTCTCCTCCTTTGCTTTATAGTTTTTGATAGTTTAGACGATAATAACGTCCATTCTTATATTTACAGATTTGGTCAACCGCTGTTGATCGGCGGTGTAACACTCAACCTTCAATATACCTGTGGTTTCTTGCGGTGAAAACTCCCTCATAAGATCAATCTCATAGAATCCATATCCAGGATTAATATAATCCGATCGCCAAACAAGATTATTGTCAACAAACAACAACATTTTGAATAGACAAGTATTTTCCTTTGGATTATAGAAATTAACCTTTTGATGTTTGGAATTTGAAACAAGATTGAGGACGTTAAATCCGGGAATGTAAGAACCGGTGGCGGTATTTACATTTGGATTTGAAATGAATTGCTCTCCGTCCCAGATCACCGCATTTTCATCAGGCGTTGAATTGACAATGTTGGTGAATGTACCGCAGCTCTTGAAAAGAAAAACAATTATGATGATAAGAATAACAAAGTACACGAAACCGGCGATAACCAGCTTGGCGCCCGCGTTTCTTTTCGCTACATAAAAGTGCTTTCCAGATACAACAAACCCTTGACCATCTATGTAAATCTTATTTGGTTTTCGTTTAGCGGTATGTTTTCTCATAGATTCTCCTTACAACCAAACCTTAAAACAACAGAACTCACGATCCCACACTGATTTAAGATTAGGTTCATATTTCAAAAGTTCCGCAATTTGATATATGAAGTAACAATAGTCAACCTCACCTCTCCGGATTTCCGAAAGAATATCGTTTATGAATCTGCAATAACACTGATATTGAGTCATACCGTGATACGCCTCATAAATAGATACTCGCTCAGAAGTAAGCGGAATACGCGAAAGGGAAGAAGGAACATTATGTTCTTTCAGAATACGAAAATCCGCTTGCCATTGACTATCGGTATAATCTTTGGGAATAGAGTAGATGTCCTGAATTAAACTCACCACCTTATAATAATTTTTCGCGGAATGGCGTAAACGAATGTGTTTTTCAACGTTCTAATTAAATTGTAGAGCATAAAAACGATGATGTCAACACTTTGTTCTATTTCTTGAATAATTTACATTTTGTTAAAAATTTGTTTACCACCAACATAACAAAATCCAATGCAAAACACCATATAGATGTAATATATAGTATATAACTATAATAGTATATAAGATAATAACTTATATACATCTTTATACTTAATAGTAATTATATACTTAACCCACTAATACTAATTAGTATTTATATACTTTACCCTTATCCTATATACTTTACAGTATTATATTACTATATAGTATATAAAGTATATAGTATAAGGGGAGAGGGAGCATATCAAATCTGAGGTGAAAACAAGGTAATTTCGGGTGTGATTTGAAGCAAAAATCCAAATTTTCGGAATGAAATTACGGGATTATTTGCTCCCTCGACTAAACCACCATAATCATATTTCTGCTCATATCTGATCCTTGATATAAGTATCACAAAAAAATATGCTCTGTTTTTGAGCATTAAAATCTTGTGAAAATCGCGGTATTTTAAGTATATTTTCGGTAGCTCGATAATAAACGATATGGAGTATCAGAAATTGAACATTTACTTGATGAAAAGTAGTCTTTCGGGAAATGATATTTTACTATAAAAAGTATCTATTTCTGAACAGTTTTAGAAGTGTGTTGAAGCTGTCGGGAGGTGTTCGGAAATTGAGCAAAATGAGGGATTTGATTTTTAGGGAGAGAGTAGAGGTAGGCTCATTAAAACAATAATATGAATCGAACATCTGTTCTAAATGTAAACCTACCCCCTATCGAACATCTGTTCGTAGAAGTAGAACAAATGTTCAAAAATAGATGATAATTCTGTACTATTGCAAAAAACAGAATTACAAATCTGCAATAAAAAAATCATTTTATTTTCACCCGGTACCGGGATGATTCTGGTACCACTGATCCGGCAGCCGATCCGGGTGATTTTTGCCGATCATCTGGTTTTCGTTTTTTTCGATTTTTTGCCTAGTAAACCCGGCAAAGATTAAAAATTTTTCAATCATATTAAATCAAATTCAATCACAAATAATCAAAATTCAATCAAAATCAATCAAATAACAAATGTTGCAAAGTACAATAAATAGGACTAAAATAATACAGAGTACAATAAACTGGACTGTATATAAATCTGGATATAGTCATCCCGGCGATTTATAATTCCATATTAGCATTAAAAATCACCTGGTATCACGTCATAATAATTCTAATTTAGCATTATAACACCGTGATCCGTTGTTATTATATCCAAACAAATCAAACTCAAATTGTGCAAATTGCAACAAAATTGTTACATCTTCAAAAATCATTCAAAAAGTGCTTGACATACTCAAAAGTATGTGATATTGTAATGGTGCAATCAAGAAATAAATCAAAATGATTAGTGAATCGGAGGTATTCAAGATGACTAAAACAACATTAACAATAGGACTGTTCGATAAAGATTCAGAAAAACAGATTATTGCAACCGATAAAGCAAAAACCATTATATCCGAAATTCTCTTGAATTTATATAAAATTTTTGCTTTTACTATGATCGAGTGTAACGGCTATTACAAGATGAGCAGTACCGGCAATATCGTAAATGAGCCTTCAATCCGTGTTGAAATTGCAACCGATGACGATCTCCGGGATGATTATAATACCGATATGCAGAATGCAGCGGGGGATCACTACAATAAATTAGCGGCGATGGTTTTTGATCTCAAGTATGCACTGAATCAGGAGTCGATAATGGTTGAAGTGACCAAATCCGATATATCTTTTATGTGATAGCAAGGGAGGCAATTACAATGACAAAATATTATATTGATATTGAAGATGGTATTTTGTACACCTATGCAGATTTGCAAGAATCATTTTCAGAAATGCAAGCCGACGATCCGGACACATACGGCGGGATCACGTTTGAAATGTACCTTGCAAATTGTTTATCAAAAAATGGTTTTCTGGAGGAGGTAGTAAGATGATGAATATTTGCAGAATCGGCAATGTTGAATTGACAGAATCACAAGTCCGGGATATTTACGAATCCGATCGGTATATAGTGACATATAGCCGGGTATATCAAGTCTTTTATAGTCAAGCTCAGTGTCGTTTTTATGGCGTTGAATTGTACCGGCAGCCCGGTATGGCAAGGCGGGGACGGTTCCACATTATGACGGCGGCAGCAGTAAATCATCTATTAGGTTTTGATCTGGTACGATGACGGAGGCACGAAATGGCAAAGAAAAAATCAGTTTATAAAGTATATCACGGATGGGCATTTCCGGAGTATGTAACAGAATTTCATTCACTGAAAAAAGCGATTGAATACATCGAACAGCAGCCGGATGTAGAATGCTGGTGCTATGAAAAAGAATGGGAGGAATCAAAATGAAATGGTTTACAAATTGCAAGTGCATTGAAGATGTGAAAAGCCTATACAGGAAATTGTGTTTTCAGTATCACCCGGATTTACATCCCGGAGCCGAGAACGAACAGGCAATGAAGGAAATCAATGCCGAGTATGAAAAAGCCTTTAACAAATACCGTGACATTCACCGGAACAGCGACGGCGGGACATACACGAAAAAGCCGGAGCCGGAGAAGGTAGAAATCCCGGAGGAGTTCCAAAAGATTATAAACGCCCTTATTCACATTCCGAATATCACCATTGATCTGGTTGGTATATTCATCTGGATCACCGGAAATACCTATCCATACAAGGACGTATTAAAAAATCTGGGATTCAAATGGGGATCGAAAAAACGCGCCTGGTATTGGCATCCCGAATACTATGTGCATTATAGCAAGTATCCAAAACATAAAAATCTGGACGATCTGAAGGAACGATGGGGATGTGACACGATCGAATCAGAGCCGATCCCGATGATCGCATAAATGAAAAGCAAGAGCGCCGGACACGGCACGCAGCACGCCCGGCGCCGAAGGAGGATCACAATGTATTCAGTATATAACAGAGAACATATCGGCAATAAATGCCCTTGGAAGAATCAAATCTGTGATGGTTTGTGTAATAATTGCTGGGCTATTACAAACGGGAGAATCTGCACTGGCGATATGAAAAGCAAATCGAAAAGTAATAATGATGATATGGATTTTGAAGGCGCAATATTAGCACATCAAGAAATGATGATGGATTATTAAGGAGGAAGCTATGAATCAGAAATTTTATATCAAGATCAGCCGGATGGCAAAAAATAACGGGTACACAATCCGAGAAATACCGGACGGCGTGATGATAGCAGCACCGGACACCGAGGAATACAGATGGATGATACACCTTCTCAGCCGGATGAAAAACATCTATTTTGAATCCTATCATTACACGAACAGCGCACGGGTTTATGACCTGGATGATTACAAACAGCACCGAGAATCGGAGAAACGCCGAAAAATGATAATCGATCATTTTTGGAATGAGTTACACCGGAACGGCGGCGATCCGAAGGCAGCGGAAGAATCACAGAGAGCATATGCCGAATCGATCGGAGCTATGGAGGAATATCGGAAAATATACGCTTGAAATAATTTTCAAGAAATAAAGCAAAAAGGTATTGACATACTAAAAAGTATCGGTTATAATTTAGAAAACGGAGTTTTTCAAGCAAGGAGGAATTGATATGACAGTAACATCAAAAGTCTATTATATTACCGGAATGGATCACAAGTTGATTGATCCCAAAAGCAGCCTAACGGAGCAGGAGGCGGTCAATAGAGCGACGGAAATTCTCCGGCAGCCTGGATTCAATACGCCGAATGAGTTGTTGATCTGGATAGAAAAGAATGAGGTATCAGTTGACGGATTAAGAAAGGTTATGACAAAAGCCGCAATTATCAAAATCAAGCGGAATTTCTATGATGACGAAAAGCACGACATTGACACAACGATCACGGTCATCGGAGCATTTGCAGATAGATATTAACAGCAGCCGCCGGGCGGGAGCGGAAAATCCCGCCAAACAATAACAACAAATCAAGAAATAAAGCAAAATGAAATAGTAAACGGAAAAGGGGATCAATATGAAAATCACAAGAGAACAGGCAATCAAATGGAACAATCAGGCGAAGGGCGGATTCAAGTTTGATTTACAATACTGTTTAATCTGGAGTGAAAAGACGCTCACAAGGACGATCAAGATCACGGAAAATATCTATCTTGAATTTCGCCTCTGGTACACAAAAGAATACGAGGAACGGACAAATGCTCACGGTTGTACCTGGAAAGTTGAAACCGGCAGATACATTCCGGAATTGTGTGTAAACCTTCTTCGCCCGACAGGGAGCGGAATGTACACGAGTGTACCGGTCAAGCGGATCGAGATGGGAGAGCCGGAAAATTCCAAAAAGTATGCGACGCTTTGCAGGATCAGCGGAGAATATGACGCCGAGGAATACGCCGAGGAATGGACGGCGGAGAATCTGGAAAAGGTCGGCAGCATTCCGACATACACAAGATTGATGTAATTCGATAATCGGAATCCGGCGGAAACGGATCGACGCCCGCCGGACAGAATCAAAACAAAACGGAGGTATCACAATGGGATATGAGAGCAGATTATTTATCGTAAACAGAAAATCAATCAAAAAGAAAAATAAACCGCCTTACATCTACGGCAGCAAGATCGCTGAATTCGATCTTTGCAAAATGGGATATGACAGGATCAACGGAAAAATGTTCAGCGAGATATTCAACATCGATCTGGATTTTGAAATCTTTTCAGATGATTGTTGTCCCGATTGTGGCGCTGAGATCAATCTTTCTATTGACAGATACGGCGAGAAGTGCAAAGGCGCAAAGATCGAAACCGTCATCGGATGGCTTGAAGCGTTCGAGCAGCGGGATCATTACAGGAGAATTCCGCCGATACTTGCATACTTGAAGGCGTTACAGCCGGATGAATGGGCTGAATTATTAGTTATCCATTACGGCTATTGAGGGGGAGCGGAAACAATGAACAGAGCCAAATACAGACGATCGGAATATATCGCCGCTATGATGTGGTACGATGGAATCACAAGAGCAGAAGCCGCACAGCAGGTCAAGAGAGCAATCAAGGGCGGAATCTTCGGAGTGCTTAACAATCTGGTTTATTCATTCAGAAACAATGCGAGAATTACATATTAAGGAGGACACAATGGAAAACGTCAATACCATTCTGGAAAACATAGCCGCAAATCAGGATCGAATCAAGGTATTATCGGAAAAGTTGGATAATATGAGGTATTCGCAGCGAGATACAAGCCCGGAATATCGGGAACAGCACGAATTGAAGATCATCAATTCTATTCTTTCGGACAATGCCCGGCAGAGCCTATATGCTTATATTCTCCCGCATATCATCAAGAAATTACAGAAGTACGCCGGAAAATCATACGGTAAAGTCACAAGCAAGAAAATCACCGACGAGCTTTACAGCGAGATTGAATGCCGTGTATTTCTTCACCGTGAGGGCATTGATGTATTTGCTGATAAAGTTTTCGCCTATCGGAAAATCACGATATACGGCACATACAGCCAACAGAAGGGCGGTCATTTCCGAGTTCTGGATGAGAACAATAAAATCGTAGTACCGACGCCGGACGATTTGCACCTTGGAGAGTGCGGGGCATACGTGGAAAATCCGGCAGAGCGGGCAATGGAAATCATCGAGAAGTTCAACAAGATCAGAGAAGCGGAGAAGGCGTTGAGTTCGATGTGTAAGGAATTTAATTCGATCTTGCCTAATTCGATCGAGCGAGTATATAGCAGGGCAATCCGATCATTTTTGATGTAACAGGGAGGAAAATACGATGACAGCATATTATCAGCAGTTCGGCAGAAGCCGCACAACATACCACAAGATAGACCAGACGCCCGGCAATCGGAAATTTGGGATCAGTTACGGGATCGATACCAAAACAAAAAAGAGTGTATGCGGCGGAAATTACGTATTCGATACGTTTGAAGAAGCGGAAAGGGCATTATATAAGCATAGCCCCGGCAGCCGGAGGATCGCTTAATGAATAACGTATTTGTCGTGATCCGATACAACAACGGAGAATTAAGATATGCCGGTATCCAGACCGACGGCGGAGCCGTAGCGAGAGAAATGGCAAGAAAGGGATTCACCGTCAAGATGTGGAATATGGGCGAGAAGGTACACGTCAACGAGCTTGACGATATAGCACGGGCGGAAATCCGGGCAGAAATCGGGAGGAAAAGAAAATGAACAGATCGCAGAAGGCTATCATCGGAAAAGTGATGAACATCATCGAGGACAGGCGCAGCGCCTATCTATCCGGGATGGCGGACTATATGACAATCACCGGAAATTATGATGAAGGTGGATTCATCATCGATCTGATTAACTATTTGAACGAGAGAAATTACAAAACGGAAACGATCATCGAGTTTTGCAAGAGTTGGAATAATTAGGAGGTTTTCACAATGATTAGAAAGCACAATGCATTTGGTTATATCTGTTTGATATTCGCATTCATCGCCCTTGCATTTTCAATGGTGGTTATGTGTGCGGCGGATATTAAGGGGATCACGAAGTCGGAAGCAATGCAGCAGACGGAGCCAGAGCCGGAGCCGGTCGAGGAAAGCACGCAGCCGGGATGTGATTTTACAAATTACAGTTATATGCCGATCGAATACAATTTTGTCCTTGACATCGAGGAAAAATACAAGGTTTATAATCCGGACGAGTTGACGCCGGAAATTCTGGAACATCGAGCCGAAGGCGACACGCTTATCATTGAGCGGATCATCGGCAAGGTTATAAACAAAAGCACCGGCGACGGAAGGATCATCAATACATCGGACACATATTATAATTACATCAGTTATAAATGCGTCAATTTCAATATTGAGGACGGCACGGAAATTCTCACGTATTTAATTTACAATCCGGATAACAATTACATCGATGATGTTGAACGATTTGATTTTGTATTCAACAGAGAAGGCGAGGACTGAACAGAATGAATATCACACTTGATTTTGAAAATGTGACACGCAGCACAGCACCGGGAGAGGCGGACATTTCGATCCCTATCATCACCGATAATGAATCGGAATTTGCCAAAGTCATCACGAAAAGGGCGGACGGGTATCGTTTTGTACCGCAGGATGTAACGGAGCATTATGTGTTCGCTTGTGAGTTTGAAATCGGAACGGTTGAGGTTTATATTTCCGTCGATCCGTATTTGGATTTGATATTCATCACACGATATTCCGGCAGTGTTGACGATCAGGAGAAAATCAAGAAGATAGTTCTGGACTACATCACCGGAAATAACAAGGAGGATTGACAATGACACTGTATAATCTTTTGACTCTTTGCAATGACTGTTATCAAGAGTTCAAAATCTACGATGTGAACGATGACGGAGATATTCAAGACGCCGATCCGATAGTTGAGGGAACAGCGGATCATATCTATGAAATGATCGACACAACGGAATATAAGATTGAGAGTTTTAACAGCGGCAGCAATAACGACATTATTATATGGGTATTCAAGCCGGAAGGAGAATAACAATGTTACATTACGAGCTGAATTATGAATCGAATGAAGAAGCCGAGAGTTTGTACTTTTCGGACGATCTGGACGCCCTGGACGAGTTCGAGAGAGTTATCAAGGGAGAATATGAGGATCAGCATAATCACCCGTTACAGCCGATATATGCGAGTTTAACAGAGTATGAAACACACGGCGGAATCGGCACAGGTGAGCGCCTTATGGCGGAATATAAGGTATATACGACATATGCACCGGATACCGACATTACCTTCATTCTGGTGGATACAAGGATCGGCGACGATCTCAAAACCGAGGTAAAAGGATTTTATCACGGCGGAGAATCACCGGAGTTGACGCAGCAATACACCGGACGGCTAATCGCAGAATTTCCTGGATTATACAAAGAGTAATATACAAATAGTAATAAAGCACCGATTTTATTAACAACGGATATTGCCAAAAGTTACAAAGATGTAATAAAAATATTTTCAATTTTGCTTGACATACTAAATAGTATGTGATAATATATACTTGTAAGTTGATCCAACGGTAACACGGCGGACAATTCAAGAAATAAAGCAAAACGGAGGATATTATGAACACTTTGAGAGTTTACGGCAAGCGCACCGGCGGCGACGAGGTTTTGATCTTCGGAAATTTGGTTGATTCTCCCGGATGTATATCCAGAGCAAAGAAAACAGCAGCACATCACGGATATAAAATTACCAGAGCCGTCAAGGTCGGCACAATCGAAACAAGATACCAGGACACCGATTATACGGCTGAATTTTTCAGAGCATAATCAAGAAATAAAGCAAAAGGAGATACGACAATGGGAGCGCCTAATTTCAAAAGAATGTTATATGATATGCCGATGATCGTCGGAGTTTGCAGAATGCCGAGTTACGAGGAATCCAAAGCGGAATATGAAGCGGAAACCGGCGAGGAATACGACGAAACAGCATACGAGTTGGATTGTCAATTCTTATTCGATGATGAGTACGAACAGGCGGAGGCGCTTGTATCGGAAATCCAGGATACTCTTACATTTCACGACATCACGATTGAATCCGGACGATATTTCGGTTTTCAGTTCTTTGTTGAAGAAAAATACAGCGCACAATTTGATCTTGACAAGGAATCGGAATACTGTATCGACAATGAGGACGCCCGCTATTATTTCGATATGTGCCGGAGCCGTGTATTGAGAGCAGCGGACGCCGAAAAGCGCAAGATTGAGAAATGGCTTGCCGGTTTGGATCGGCGAGGATTTGAAAGAATCGTGTGTCTTGGAGTATTCAGCAACGGCGAAGCAATATATGAACAGTACACCGAGCGCACGGCAATGATCGCAGCCGTCCGGGACGTAGCATAATCAAGTCAATAACCGCGAAAAGCGGAATAATAAAAAACAGAATCGAGGTAAATCAAAATGCACAATCTGGTATTAACAATCTCAATGTTAGCAATCACCATTATCATCGTCACGATCAACATCTTCACGGCGGCGAAGTTCTCCGCAAGGCAGATGAAGGAGCATTTCATCGATGGGAATTGTGTGGTCGGCAGGATCGCAGCGGCGGTATTTTATTCGCCCGCCTGGATCATCAAGGGAATCAAGTTCATCATCTTGTATTTCATCGCAGTACATCACCAGATGAAAGGCAAGGTCAACAAGATCACAGCGCAGGTATAAGGAGGACAATATGAAGAAGTTTTAATTACATAAGCTGAGCTATCGGCTATACGGGCAAAATTCTTATTAAAGGTATCATTCCTATGATGGTTTTAACAAGAATTTAGAAGGAGGCTATCATAATGAAGAAATTAAAGAACATTATCGAACAGGCTTATGATTCTGGCAAAATGCCAAACAAGAGATTTTCTATCGCCGGTTTTCGTGAGTTGGAGCATATCTATGATGAATTATCATCTTGCAAGAAATGTTACATTTGCTTTTTCACGGATATGGTTATCCCGGTAATGAAGAAGTGCGGGATCAAGGTCAAGGAATATCATTTAGGCTATTTAGCGGAAATTTGAGGTGCAATATGAACAAGCACACAACAAAAGGGCGTCAATTTCATAAAGATGCGTTCGGTATAGATTGTTTATATTGGGATGATTTAACCGATGAGGAAAAAGACCAGGTTACGGAAACATATCTTTGTATCAGAGAAACTGAATGTGGATATGGGCGAGATACACCAGAATTTTTAGAGGAAAATCCAGGCGAAATTGGTGAAGGCGTGAAATGTTGCCGCTTTTATATACCATATGATGAAACGCTTGCGCAAACGGGATATTTAGAAGTTGATATTTGAAATAAGATGGAGGAATCAAAATGAGATATACGTTATCGGATTTGAAAAGACGGGCAGCAGCCGGAGCAATCAAATTTGAATTGGTCGAACGGTACGGAAAAACCAGCGACGCAATTCCTCCGAGGTGTAGAGGAATCCGGACGGTCAAGAGGGTCAATACAGTCGGCATTATGTTGATGACAGCAGACGGGCAGGAAAGTGAATTAAGGCTTAATACAGGTGCAAAACTGATTGATTATGATGGAGAATCTTTGACGATTTACGACGCCGGAGAGCGCGAAGTGACACCGGAAGAACAGAAATGTTTGAATGAAGCAAGACGCATTGTAGAGGACTATGAGCGCCGGAATCCATACGGCGATGGTTGGTTTTGGTTGCAGAAGGATTATTACCGGCATTGCCCTTGCCCTTGGATGAACGGCAGCGACACAATAAAAGGCAAGCGCTATAACTATAACGGAAAAGTCATTGACAATTCCGTGAGAGGCGCGGCAATTCTCAAATACAGAATCCATACAGTATAGGAGGTTAAATCAATGAAAAATGCAAAATTATATTTGAAAGACCGGACACCCTTATCTCTTAGTTCTCTTTATGATTCAAATAAATATACCGATATGGATATTTTGGACGCCGTAGAGGACGCAGCAACAGTCCGTGATCTGGTTACAAACCTTAATAAAATGGATCTATATGTCAAATTCCAAATTGACAGGATTACAAGGGAATATGTCAGGTTAAAAGGCTATGATGATCTTGGAAATCTCCGGTATTTCAAAGCGGAGTTCGATCCAGTTTTACAGACTAAAGTAACAATTACACTCAATGACATCATCCGCACCGAGCAAGTTTTGATAGACAACGGGATCGATCCAGACGAAGCTGACACGGTATTACAAGCGATCGGATATGTGTTGCTTGACACGGAATTATATCCGGAATAAGGTTGAATAATTCGACAGTATATGATAGAATAAATCCAACAGGAGGGATTTGATGGCACAAAGAATTTCAGATAAGGCAAGGCAGCACAAGAACGAACACCAGCGAGAATATGCCAAAAATACGAATTATCAGGCAAGCCGCAAATGGAATAAAGAGAATTACAAGACCTATACCATATCTCTACGCCGGGATCGTGACGCCGAAATCATTGATTATATAGAGGGTGAGAAGCAATCCGGCAAGAGCATAACGGAGCTATTCAGGGATATGTTCAAAGTGTTCCAGATGTGGAAATAACAGCTCTTATAGAGTATATAATATATATTAGAAGTATTGTTAAGTATATAAATAAACACAATACTATATATCCTTTACAGTCTATATAGTATTGTGGCGCCGGATCAATTTTCGGAAAATTTATCCGCGCATTCCATACTTTTTTCTGAAATCGCTTGACATACATTTTAGTATGTGATATACTTATACTATCAGATAGGCGGTCATCCGCCTATTAAAACAAATCTATTCAAGAAATAAAACAAAATCACAAAGCAATCAAAAAAGGAGCTTTATTATGGCAAACAAGATACCGAGAAATGCGATCAGAATCGAATGTGAGATTATGGCGGGCAACGCCATCGGCAAGATGGTTTATACCAAAGATGATACCGGACATTGGACGGGAACGGACGATAAAGGACACAAATGGCAAATGAATTGGTCAATCATCCGAAACGATGAGATTTGCCACATAATTTCTATCGAAACACAGGGGAAAGAACAGCCGGAAACGGCAAAGAAATTTGATCTTTTTATGGGCTATTTGGGAAATGGTTTGACAGTATGTAATCGTGCGGTAATGGAGAATAACGATTACAAGATGGTTGCACACATTTCTCCGGCTGGTAATATCAAGCTGTATGTTGCAGAGAATTATATTCCCGCCGATGATATGGCAAGGATTAAATCAGCAGCGGACAAGATGAGGGAAGAATACAAGCGTCAGTTTGAAATGTATTCCGAGATTGAGCAGTACAGCCGGATTCTGGACATTCTTCCATTCACCGAGTTATGCGCAGCGTTGAAAGACAAAAGACCGATTGCTGAGAAGTTGCCGGAGTTGAGAACAAGATTATATGAGGTGGCTTGATTATGTTGGAAGAAATTTTACAGCAGTTTTTTAACGTCAAGCGCCCATTCTATAAGAATCCACCGGTTAGCGGAGTTGATAGCGATGGAGAAGTTCATCATAATCCTATGACAAAAGCCGGATGGAAAGCATATAACAGTTTGACCGATCTGATATATGCACTTGGCAGGATGGACATCGGAATCGACGCAAACAAGGTCATCGAAAATCTGGATCAGATTGTAAACGAGGAATATTGATAGGAGGCTATTATGGTTGATAGATATGGATTCTGGACATATGAGCCGGACACACCGGAAGAAAAGAAATGCGATTGTGATCGGATCGCTGATTATATTAAATCGACAGGCTATGAAGTCAAGACAACAATCGAAAACCTGGTTTATATCATTATTGCGTCATTTGATTATGAAGAATCGGATGATCGTGAGTATGGTAATGAGTTCACGGTTGATGGTTGTATCCGGTACATTGAGGATAGCGGCGGTTTAGCGGAATTTGATTATTATGCTTGAAATTCCGAAATAAATCGGGTATTATAGTCTGGAGGTGATTACAATTTCTTTGTTAATTGTTTTACTCATCTTGATTGTGTGGGTGGTCATCGGTATATTCAATGCACTGACACCGAACAATCCACCGATGACACACGAAGATACAAAGTATATGATGAATTTGCCAACACCGGCAGCACGCCGGAAGTATTTACGGCAACGGGCAAGAAATTCACAAAGGAGATAACAAGATGACGATCGGAGAATTGATGGATCAATTTGAAATCCAGGGACACATTATCATCATCGGATTTGATGAAGATGAAAGAGAACACGAAATCTATAAAGGCGATATATCGGATAGATTTTCGTTAAAGAACGACGACTATATGGATATGAATATCCGGTACGTCTATCCGAGATTCGATCCGGAAACACAATTACCCTATGTGGTTTTTGAAGTTGATACGGCAGTTTGAAAGGAGAACACTATGAATACTTATGATCCTATTGACGAGTATAAGACAACATTTGCAAGCACGATGATTATTGATCTGGAAACGGACAATAAGATCGTTTATATCGTCTTTAATCCGCTTGAATCGGATGGAGAGCATTCTTTACTTGCCGAGATTTTCACGGCTTATAAGGACTACGGTAGCCCGTCATATGATTCTGGTTTACCTTGCAATCCTGGTGATGAAATGGCTATCCGTGAAATGGTTATTGCCAACATCGAGAGTGGCAACATTGTATGGGCTGAACGTGAGGATGAAAATATTGTAAGCGAGTATTACAATGGTGCAGAGTTATCCGACGAGAAGATTGTGAAGGCGATCCGACAGGCAGCGAACGATTATGAGGATGGAGCTATCCTTGAAGCAAAGGAAACTTTGATGGTTATCATTGAAGCCATTGATGACTTTGAAGATGATTTTGAAGATGACGAGGACGAGGATTAAAAACAGATAATATGCTAATGTGAATTGTCATATCTTGCAGTTAGTGATATGACTGACTTGCAGGATATGGCATTTCACAAAATTAATTCAAGAAATAAAGCAAAATAATGTTGACATAACATACTATTTAGTATATAATATAGATAACGGATTAGGGCGGCAGCCCTATAAATAATTAGCAAAACAAGAAATAAAACAAAATAGAAATGAGGTTGTAAAAATGAAGTTATCAAAGAGATTAACAAAGATGATCGAGAAGGCAGATTTTGTTATTGAATATGAGGATGAAACAATCATTGGCTTTAGCAAGTACAGTTCGGCAGGTCAGGATTTTCATTTCTGCATTGATACAGAAAACAGCCTTGATTATTTCCTTATGAACATTCTTTCTTATTATCAGGATTTTGATGTATCTTATGAAGCGTCATTATGGATCGGAGCCGATGGACACGGCATAAATGGCGCACCGTATGACATCAAAGATATTTACGAGGATATGGAGGAATGCCAGGAGTTCATTATGGAGCTTTATCGGATCGTAGACAAATACATCGATAGTATCAGGAGCCGGAAAGTAGCGGCATAGTAAAAGATACCAGAGCGGAGAAGGGGTGTTACAAATGAAAGGCACGATCATTGTAAAAAGGCTGAATAAGTCGGGATATTATAATTCTTCTCTTGATTGGGATGACGTATTCAAGAGTGAAGATAATCCGCAGGGATATTTCAAAATGAGAGTTGAACCGATCGAGGGAACGATCAAATATATGAAAGTTGATGGCGGTTATCGAGTATCTGGCGAGGGTTATATCTTCTACGGCAGCGAAACCGAGATCGCTGAGCGAATCAAGGCTTATAATCGGTTGAATGCGAGATACAAAGAGAAGAACGTCATACAAATCGAAGTATTTGATGAATCGGAATTGTGGTGATAATATGGCAGAAATGAGCAGAGAAGAATGTTTTGAAATCTTCAAAAAGTATGATCCAGAGTTATACAAGTATTATTCAAATAACGCTTGGTATTTCGGCTGTAATGCTGTAAGATATGCCGAATACCTGAAACGTCAACACGAAATGGGAGAGTAAAATGGCACGGGAAATCAAAGGATATTTGTTTTGTATATCTTATCATTATGCGTCATCGGTATTGGTGGAATGTGAATCGAAGGATGATTTATTCCGATATGTAGCACAAGACACTTTGAAAGGTTATGCCATCAGCAGTGTTGTGGAAATTACAAATTCCGGACGCCGCCCGCGAGTATCTGTATTCACGGACAAGAGATATAAAGAAATCTATCGAGAAATGGAAAACAATAAAAAGGAGAATCTATAATGAATATTTGGAAAATAATTTATCTCGGAATGCTTTTGGTTGGAACAGGGATTGCCATAGGAAATCACGGAAAACCGAAGGACGGTTATTATAGTGCGTGGTTGTCAATTCTCGGAGCGGCGATTGATATTACCGTTCTGGCATTAGGTGGATTCTTCAACTGATGGAGGTTGATTATTGTGAGGGTTAAATATCTACCGGTCGCGGAAGGTCGGCGTTTGCATATTGAAAATTTCCCTAATTTTTCAGCGTCAGGCAGCGTCAGAGGAATGAAAGAAAAATATTACGGTCAGGACGCCCTTTTAGTTAAATGCGGAAGTTATATATATAATGTAACGGAAAGACCGGAGATATATTATGGTCGAGCGCATTAAGGGGGTTGCTGATGTACACACCTTGCGAAAATGTGAGCATAAAAAGGAGTAACAAATGAAATTCACTATTGATTCAAAGACATTCCAGACCGCTATGGAGCGTGTTATGGTTGTATCTGGTAAGAAGGGCGGACATTTATCACAGTTATTCTATATCGTGATTACAGCCGATCAGAACGCCGGAACGGTCACATTCTCGGCGCAGCAGTTGGATGAGATTCTCACCATCACGGTGGATTCTGCACGTGTGATTGAAGGCGGTTTTGCGATCGTCGATACATCCGAGGTCAAGCCCCTGTTATCAATCAACGGATTTATTACTATTGAAGTGATTGACGGCAAATATTTCAAGGCGTCAACGGATAAGAAGCGCAGTGAAATCCGGACGTACAATTCTGACGCGGATCAGCTTTTGGAAAAGCCCAGCACCGGCAGCATTGCCTTCAGAGTTGGAAAACGTGAGCTAATCGATACAATGCAGACTCTTGCACCGAGTCTATCCGAAAACAATGCGAAGCCCATATATCAGTGTTATTGCATTGATCCGGAAAATATGGCAATGCTCACAATCAGCGGATTCACACTTATCCTCCGTCATATTGATTGGAAATTTGAGCGGATGAATTTTCAAATGCTCATTCCGGGCAAAACTACCGGATTTCTTGCGAATTTCAAGAAAATCACGAATTACAAGGCTGATGAGGAAATCGACGTTTATATTACCGATAAGGCGGATTGGGGAACGTTCCAGGGCAAGGACTTCAAATATTCCGTAAAACTACCTGACACATCCAACGGATCATTTATGAGGTATATGGATATTATCAACAACACCAAGAAGGCAGATGTTCGATTCTATCTAAATATTGCCGAAGTTTATGATGTAATGGCGCAGTATGAGAAATGTAATTCGACACGCTGCCGAATGGGTACGATTATCCACAAGATCGGCGACAAACTGTATTCCGGCTATTCCAACAGTAAATACCGGACAATGGATGAGTTATCATATCAGGGGGATATTCCTGATGGATTCGTGCGAATGCTTGACCCTGAATACGTCGGAATAGTTTTGAAGATATTTAAGGACAATGCCGACATTACTGATTGCCAGGTCGCAACATTTAATAATTCTATGGCTATGATTCATTTCTACAACAAGGAATATCATACCGTAGTAGTGCCTATGAGAATCAATGAGTGCAAAGATCATAGTGATGAGCTGATAGAATTTATGAAAGATAACGCTTGACAGATCGGAATCCTCCGGCTATAATTAAAAGTACCATATAGAGTATGCGAGGGACAAGCCCGATGACCATACACCAACCTACATATTAACCGTCAATTTATGGAAAAATTGATGATGTGTGCAAGGTGGTAATGCTTGAACGATGGGACGCTGATCCCGTCGATGACGATGGGATTTTTTTTCTTGCATACTCTATTATCATTATTTTGTAAAGGATTGATACAATGAGAACGATTAAAGAATTAAGCAAGAAAAATGGCAGGGTATATGTGTATCTGGCAAATGTGGCAATCGGTGAACGCTTTATGCAACAAGCCGAGGATGAAGGCTTTATGTTTGCAGATGGCAAGAAACCAACAGAAAGATGTTTTGCCGAAATTATGGCGGTCAACGGAAATATGACGATCAACTTTGTCGGCACAAATGGCAGGATCGCATTCGGTAGTGGCGTCCAGACGGTCGGTGGCGAAAAGCTCATCCGGGTAGATTATGAGAAGTATATCACCGGCGTGGAAGATTACGAATACAAGAGGCAATCAATATGATTACAATAATTGAATTGTATTACGATGAAAATAGTAGTCCGATTATTTATCATACAGATCGGGAGTGCGCAATTTCTTCTAATCTATTGACTATCTATGATTTTGACAATGATGAATATGTGACATTTGAATTGTCAAGATATTATAAAATTGTTATGAGGTAATATTATGGAAAAACTACGGGTATGGTGGATTCCGCAAGTGCCGATGAAGCCGTTTTATATTCCTGTTCAATCTCCGGTAGAGGGCAAGAAAGTCCTGGATATTTTGGCAGCGTATGATTGTTTTCAGTATAACAATAATATCAAGCCGGATTATGCTAATACGGGCGGATTGCAGATGTATAACGAAGATGAAGGCGAATGGGAAGATTGGTATATCGACGACGGAAAAGACTATTATGATAGTGATACTCTTTTCGAGTATTGCAAAAATTCAGAACAGGCGGAAGAAATCGACGCCTTGCAAATGGCGTTATTTGAACAAGTTGAATTTGATTGAGAGATGATTTTATGAAAATTGATGATGAGATAATTATTCAAAGAGAAGATCGGAAATATAAAATATGTAAAGCGCTTGATCCGAATGGAGAAATTTACAAGGATTACAGGGTGTATTGAGGCGAAAATATGAAGTATTCAGAAGCAAAATCTCTGCACAAGGATGATAAGGTTTTCATCATCGAACAAGGCGGCAAGAATCCGATATACAGACCGGAACACGTAGCGGAAATTACCGTCGAGGATAAAGATGTTTTTATCCGTTGTGCAGATGGTCATTTGTACCATCATACTGCTATGAAATTAGCAAAATAATATGACGATAAAATGGTGATTTCATCATCATTTTTATTAAAAATTATTCAAGAAATAGTCCAAAGTGATTGACAAATTGAATGATTTGTAGTATAATAACCATAGTGAGATTAAACAGAATCACGATTAAGAAATGGGGAACAGAATATGACTACAATTACAATCAATAACGAGAAAAACGGGATCGAGATCAGATTCGACAGCAAGCCGAGCAGCGAAGTTCTGGCACAGATGAAAGAGCTGGGATTTAGATGGAGCGGCAAGCAAAAAATGTGGTATGCGAAGCAGACCGAGGAAAGAATGGCATTCGCCAGGAGCCTTGAAAACTGCGAGGAAATCAAGAAGGAGAGCAAAAAGGAATCTGAACAGTATAATCTGTTCCAGATGACGAGAACGGACGAGATCGGAAATAACTATGAGAAGTATCATATCAATGATACGAAAGAGATCGCCGCAATTATCCGGAAGCATATCCGATCCAGATTCCCGATGTGCAAATGGTCGGTTAGATCAGACTATAATTCTATTGACGTTCTGATGAAATCTAGCCCTTGGGATCGTGAGAGTGTAGAGGTTAAGGCTATCGCGGAATATGTTTATAGATTTGTAGAAAGTTATAACTATAACAATTCTGATTACTATTCTGACTATTTTGATGTTAACTTCTATGGTTCTTATCATATAAGCAATATCGTAAATAAGTACGAATATGAGCAGCGCGATGAAACCGTCGCCGAGCATACTATCTCCGAACAGTTCAGGATTGATCTGGCAGCGTTTGAAAAGGCAGAAGCAGAACGTAAAGAACGCGAGTATCAGGAAAGAATGAAACAGATGGAGATCGAGCGTAGAGAGGCGGAGATCGTCGAGAAGCGCAGAGCCGAAGAAGCCGCCGAGATCGAAGCTGGTTACAAATCGGAAGATTGTGATATGTGGGTTATGAATGTTCGTTTGGTAGCCAACAAGGTATCAAATCTCAGTGAAAAAGACGATGATTATTACGCCGATCACAAACGTGAGAATTGTCGAGTTGCAAGACGTGTATATCTCTCCGAGCATCTTTATGATCTGTTCATTCAGCACCTTATCACGGATTTCTCATTCCTTGAACAGATGGGCGGCGGCGCTACCGACGATTACAGAATCCAGACAATGATGGATTTCAATCGTATGAGCGCAGAAGAACGTGAAACGGTCGAATGGTACAATACAAAGTGTGTAGCCATTTATTGCGGCGACGAACTGAAATTGGTCATCAATCCGGAAGGATTCAGTTACGCCAGATACACTTATGAGGTCGATTCTGAATCCAAAGTTGCGGATAACTACGAAGGAAACAAGGGAATCGCCGATGAAGAAGCGGAAGCAAACAAAGCCGCAGCGATCAACCTGATGACGGTCATTGATGAGATTTTCGTGAACAATGAATACTGCACACCGGAAACCATCGTATCAATTTCGTTCGATCTGTTCCGCTTGCATTTAATCGAAAGCATTGAATCGATGAATCTTCGGTTTGACGCTGGTGTTATCCAGGCTATCGAGAATCCTACCATCAAAGAAGCCCTTTATCGTATTCTTACCGAGCCGATTGACATTCAACATCAGTTTGAAACGGCAAAGATTAGGCAGGGACAGAAGATCACGATTATTCAGATTGGCGATTTTGGAATGATAACGAAATCAAAAGTCACATATAGCGGATTCAAGAATGGATCATATGCACAGTATGACAAAGCCGTTAATATGTTCTTCACGCCAGAGCGCAAGAGAGGGCTGTATTCCAAATATTTTTATCGTGATGTTCTCATCTATGATGGTTGGGTGGATTATCCCGAAAGCCTGATGTGGGAATATACCGAGAACGGAGAAAACGGAGTTTACACAAGGCATACCAAATTCTTGTCTTGTGATAAGAAGCAGTATGATGTGATTATCGACTACTTCAAGGAAAAAGGCATCAAGCCAATCATCAACACTTATAAACCGATTTTTTAATCGAAAGGATGGACGGAATGGGTACAAGAAATTTGGTCGCAGTTTTCATCGACGGAGAATATAAGGTTGCGCAGTATGGACAATGGGATGGCTATCCCGATGGACAGGGGGCAACGTGTTTGGAATTTTGCAAGCGTTTATCTGATGTTGGATTCCGAAAGGAGTTTGAACGGAAAATCCGTGCTTGTCAATGGATCACCCAGGCAGACATTGACGCTATCAATGCAAGAATCGAATCCGGTGATCTGAAATCCTGGCAAAAGGTATATCCGGAGTTGTCGAGAGATACAGGCGGAGAAATTTTGCGGGTGATTGTAGAATCCGACGATGAAATCAAGTTGAGGAACAGCCTATCATTCGCTGCGGAGTTTGATTGCGAATACGCTTGGATTATTGATCTGGATAATAACACATTTGAGGGTTATTGTGGCTTCAATAAGACGCCGTTGGCGGAAAACGAAAGATTTTTCTATATGGAAAATCAGTTGCCGGAATACGAGAAGAATAACGGTTGGCATCCGGTCGCTCTTGTGGCGAAATGGAATCTTGACGATCTCCCGACAAAGGATGAGATGTGCAAGGCATTTGAAACGGAAATCGAAGAAACCGATCCGAATACGGATATGGAACTCACCTTTTAATCAATTAAATAGAGGTTAAAACTATGAAAAAGCCCACTAAATCGGAACTTTATGAGCGAATAGAGTATCTTGAACGGGAGAATGAGAAATTAAGGAATCAAATCCAAGCCGATCGCCGAAAAACTTGGGAAGCAAGGAAACCGGCAGCGTACAAGGCATTCTTTAATGTTGTTTATTTTCTGTTCGGGAATATTATAAGGAACGCCCATTTGGATCACGTCGATGAAGCGGGCTTTTGGTTTTCCTTTGAATTGGAGAACGATACCCGCCGCCAGACTCACGTAGTTCGACATTATGATTTTTGAGGTGTTATATGGCAAAGAAACCTATTGCTAAAAACAGTCTTGAAAAGGAGTTTATCAATACTTTCGAGGAATTATGTTATTCTCGGAGTAATTGGCAGGTATGGGCTGACTTCATTACGGTGTCGGCTATCGCACTTGCAAATAGGGTAGAGGACAACGAAAAGATCAGAGAAAAGCGAGAAGCAGAATACGAGCGTTGTATTGAACGGCTTGGTGGAGTTGAGAAACCGGCAAAAATGTTTGCAATTCTTACCGAGGCTATGACGGAAAATCCGGAACAAGATTTTCTCGGCAATATGTTTATGAATTTGAATCTCGGAAACCATTGGGTTGGTCAATTCTTCACTCCTTATCATTTGTGCGAGTTTATGGCAGAGATCAATATAGACGGTCTGGAAGAAACCATCAGCCATCAAGGTTGGGTGTCGGTTTTCGATTGTGCTTGTGGCGCCGGAGCTACACTTATTGCCGCTGCTAACATTATGAGAAAGCACGAAGTAAATTATCAGAATCACGCATTATTCGTGGCACAGGACGTTGATAGAACGGCGGCAATGATGTGTTATGTTCAGTTATCATTGCTCGGTTGTGCTGGTTATGTGGTTGTTGGAAACACTCTTACGAATCCTATAATCGGAGATTCTGCGTTATTTCCGGTTGAAAAGGATAGCCAAGAGTTTTGGTACACTCCGATGTTCGCGTCGGATATATGGAAATACCGCAGATTATATAATTCAATACTATTGGAAATGAGAGAGATTTTTAATGAAAAAGAAGAATAAAAACAATAAGTATTGGGTTTGTGCGGAAAATTTAGAATTGGATAAACCATTTGTTACATCAAAATCAAAGAAGAAAAAGAGTAGATTTATTACTGATTTTTATAAAACGACTCCTGGATGGGTTGTATATATTTGTAAAATAGGATATATACCATTCATTAAAATAAGATATAATAAGAAAAACAAAATAGGAGAATGAAATGAAAGCAAAAGATTACTACAATCAGATGATTGCGGAAAATCCACAGACAGAGGATGAATTTATCCAGTCAATCGGAAAAGTCATTGAAGGGCTAAACGCCGAATCAAAGGAACTTATCAAGAAGCGGAAAGCGCAGCGGAATGACGCTATTCGCGGAATTATCCGAGAACTCAATAACAAGTGGAATGCGCTTGTTGGTTTATGGGAAAAGGATCACAATGGAAAAGCCCCGATCCGGCGCAATGCTTATTGGGACGCTTGGGTGAAACAGATTCCCGAACTTGATCCAAATTACACGGAAAATCGCGTTCTGTTTGATTACGAGAATCCGAACGTTCTGACTACTCTTGCAATGCTCGGTGCAGCGGCAGAAGGGAAACTCTAATGGCTGATAGAAAACAATTTTTTTGGGTAGACGCTTATCCTGGTGAGGTATATGTTCTTAAATTTATCAATGGCAGACGGATAGACGAAGAACTTGTTACTCATTATAAATTGCCAAAATATATTGATCAATTATATATAGAGGGATATGAATTGGCTAAATATATCCCATATCATCAGCATGAATGTGATAAAGCATTAGAACAATTGAAAGCCGCTAAAAAGCATTACAGATTTACAAAAGAAATGCTTAAATTCTATAAAAAAAGAAAATTGCCGTTGCTAATCCTTGATGATGATATAGAAAAGCAAACTCTTGACAGTTTTTTATACTAATAAAGGAGAAAATAATGGGAGTATTTAGTGTACCGGTAACAATCGGAGTTGACGAACAGCGGATCGCAAAAGAGGTCGAATCCAATGTTGAAAAGCAGGTTGTGGAAAAAATCACCTATGAGGTAAAGCGAGTTATCTACGGGCGAAGATATTACAATTCGACTGAATTTGATGAAAAGGATTTATCTCCCGTCCGCGAAATGGTAAAAGACGCCATCGACGGCATTCTTGAAAAGCACGAGCAGGAGATTGTTGACGCAGCCGTTGACAAGTTGGCTGATAGGTTATTCCGCAAAAAGGCGACGCGAGAGAAAGCCGAAAAGGTGAAAGGCGGTTAATATGCCGGAAACTGAATTTAATAAGTTACTGAATGCTATCTATATTATCGGGAATATGGTTTATAAATATCCTGATGGTTATGTCAAAAACGGAATAGCACATAAAGATGTTGTTCTAATGTATGAGCCGGAAGAAATAAACGGAGCGTTACAAATAATTCAGAATTATCTATTCACAACATAGGAGAAAAAATGAAAGCAAATGTATAGAGGTGGGAATAGTATGTATGCGGAAAATGTGTATGCGGAAAAGTTTGCACTGGTGCTTCCTCTTATGTACGAGATAGAGAAAAGATGCGATAGAAAGAATCGTCGGTCATTTGACGCATTCTGCGATGAACTAAGATATTTTATCGACATATTCCCGCCTTACCTCGATGATACCTGTAGCGACACGCTACACAAAGTATGTGGGCTTTTCCAAAACAAGGGCTTTATGGACGAGCTTATGTTTTTTGAGTCTTGGTTATATAAGGCGAGGCACAGCAACAATGACTATATGTTCACATTGGATGATATTCTCGGAGATAATGGCAAATATGAAAGAGAATGCCACGATTTCTATTATAGAGTGATATATTGATATGAATAAATACGAATTACAATCCGGCAGATATGAAGCAGTTGAATATTTTGAGGATAGAAACGGCGAAATATATAAGACATTCGACGGAAATTCTGTCTTGAAATATCAGGTTATTCTTGATGTAAAAGTCACGGAAAAGTCATATCTGTTCAGTTTGATCGACATCATACAGAATTATGGAGATCAGACGCCGCACATTTCCGCTATGTTTGACGGAAAAAATAGCGTTCGGATTAAGCGGGACGAGCCGAGCAAGCACGCTATGAGGGTATGGAGCGATACATCGTTCACGATATATCCATTTCAAGGTGGCGTCCCTTACTTATTCAATGAGGTGAAATATGAATGAGATTGTTTATACTGTTTTTCATATGAATCAGCTCGTTGAAAGTGGAGAATATGAAGGCTATAAATTCGCAATCTTCAATTATGGCTTGAATCCTTCGGCATACGTCGGAATACCGGATGGACATCCTCTACGTGGAAACCGCACACTAATCTATTCTCTTATCAACTGTCACGGCGGGATCACGCTTATGGAGAATCTAAGGGGCGAGATTTCGCGGAAGAACGTCCCGCATTTAGTGGAAGTTTTCGGAAATCAGTTCGTGATCGGATGGGATTATGCTCATTATGGAGATTTCCTTCCAGCTCTTGCACTTTGCCGTGCTGGAAAGGTCTGGACTACGGAGGAAATCTTTGATGAAATCAAGGACGTAATTATACAACTAAAAAATATATGGAGAAATTCAAATGAAGAAAAGTAATATGTTAAAAGGCGGATTTTTTGTCATAATCATTATTTTGGTCATAATCGGAATTATTGCATCGGTATCGTTTTCGTTTAATGACACGCACTATACCGCAACGGTAACGGACAAGACCAGAATAACCACAGAGGATGGGGGTTACTATCTTATTTTCTGTGAGAACGAGCAAACCGGAGAATACTATGAGTTTAAGTGTTCAGACGAGGCGCTGCGAGGAAAATTCAATTCATCCTCGTTCTATAACAGGATCAAGGTTGGAAAATCTTATGATTTTACAGTGGTTGGTTATAGATTGCCTTTGGTAAGTGCATATCAGAACATAATTGATTTTGAGGAAGTGGAATGAAACCAATGATTTATAACACTATTATGGTAGGCGTCGTAATTGCTGCTGCAACTGTGTTATCAATCTATTTTAAGGATGGCAAATGGATGTGGTTGCTGCTCGTGATCCTATTACTTTGGGAATCATAAAAATATATTCAAGAAATAAAGAAAAGTGTTGATTTTCTCGAAAACTTGTGATATAATAAGACTAAAGAGATATAGGAGGAGCCAACAATGAAACAGACAATGGAAACCAATACCGTTATTGTGACTTCACCGCTATTTCCAGGTCAAACTTTCTACGCGGAAATGCCGGTCGAACCGAAAAACGAGAATACGCCGAAACTCACAAAGTCCGGCAAACCAAAGAGGATTGTCCAGAATAAGAAAAAGGGCAAGAAATCAGAGGTTTATCCGTTTGAAGTGGAAGATTTGAAGAAGATGATCGACTACTTCACAGCGAATGAGGCGTGGCTTCACTATCTGCTTTTCGTCATTTCTCTGAATATGGCAAGGCGTATCGGCGATACTTTGAGCCTGAGATGGGAACACTTTTTCAATCCGGCAACCGGATCATTTCGGAATGAACTGCTTGAAATCGTCGAGGAAAAGACAGACAAACTTGCGAATCCTCTTATCAACTCGGCTTGCCGTGACGCCATAACTCTTTATTTGGAAAAGACGAATTGTAATCCGGCTGATAACGCCTATCAGAATCCCGTATTTTTGCAGTTGAGCGGAACCGGTAAGGGTAACGTAATTTCTGCTGACGGTTGGAGAAAAGCTCTAAAGCGTGCTGCCGTTAGTGTTGGCATCGAATACAACATCGGTACACACAGCACCAGAAAAACATTTGGTAAGATTAGCCGTATCCTTCATCCAAACGATTATGATAGTATGGAGCTTTTGCAGACTATCTATAATCACAGTGATACAAAAACGACTAAGAGATATATTGGATTAACAAAAGACAAGGTAAACAGTTACTTCGCTGATTTTGGAGATTTCTATGCAACTCACATCAGGGACGGAAAACTGTTCGTATCCGAATCTGGCAACCCTATGGTTACTCTGGACATCGGAGATTTAAGAGATATTCTGTCTATGGCTTATCAGATGGGAGCGGAAAATGCGGGGATCACCGATCCTGCTATCCATTTGGATGCAATGAATGAAATTCTCAGCCTTGTCGAAGGAGTGAGCAAATAATACGTGAAATACAAAATCAGCGGATTCTTTCATAGAATCCGGATGTGTATCAGGGCAGCAACGGATTTTTACAGATACCCTACCTATTGCCAACGACCTTGGGGCATCGGTCAAATCAAATTCGATCACTTCAATCATTTTCATACTTGCGGAGCGAGAATGATGGGAGCTGATACATTAGAATTTATCTGCCCGATTTTAAATGATGAGAAATCAAAGGAAATCGGCTATATTAAATCCGGGGGTAGCGGACTTGAAGATGGATGTGATAATTGTCCGTATGCTATTCGGGTGGATTACGATGTAGAAGATAATAAGCCCTGCGTAAAGTTCTCTATGGACAGAAGTATCCTAACAAATGACACCTTTGTACGTTAGATATACAGAAACGATCAAGATCACATTTCCATCAAGATTGTTTGAAAAGCACATAATGGATTCACTTGATGGCATAGTGTCAAGAATCAATTTTGACAGATTTGTGATAGGTATAACGGAAAAATACACCGTGATCGAATTTATCAGGAGCAGGGAATACAATAGAGAGGTATATGAAAATGAGTGAAAATGATCGTGCTTTGTTTGAGCTTGGAAGTGAACATATTTTTATTTCCGATCTGGTGGATGCTATTATAGAAAACAATCTTGATTTAGTTAATACCATCATTAATAAATCGAAGCCCATTATTCGACAAGATAAAGTGGACGTTATCGGAAAAGATAATCTTTTCAAAGTCAATGAAGGAGAGATACACGAACGAAACGGCTCTTATATTCAAGGCTATCGCCGAGGAATATATGACCTCGCACAGAGTATTAGTTTTGCAATGATGAAAAGAAAACATCTTGAATCTGATTTACGGTGTGTTTTCAAGATTCCATTTGCGAAATTAATACTTGATTACCTATCCACACATATCACTGCGACACGTGCAGAGATTATGAGCGAATTGGAAACCATTGATAAACTCAGAGTGATGGATGCTCTAATGGCTCTTGAATCACATAATTTGATTGATATATTTAGAGCTAATGGAGTAATAACAAGGTGTAGTATTGTTCATCCGGTATATGTGTTTGCGAAAACTCAAAGATATAATGATATTTACGAAGAAGTTACGCGCAAAGAACGAATCGAAAAAGCGATCCGCAATTTGAAATCTGCGTTGATTGAATAGCTGCAATGAACGAGGTGTATGAAAATGTTGGGCTACGACTCAGTTTATTATCCTTCATTATATTTTCCTAAATATGTATGGAGTGATACAATTATCAAATTCAAAGCGAAAATTATACGTGGAGAAATATGTTTGATCTTAAATTTCATAGTTAGTGGAACAGAATACGATAGTTTCGTTAATATGAAAGGTGCATTTAAAGGAACAGATAATAACGGAGAAACAACTGTTATTAAATTGCTTGATACTGATATCATCACTATAATTGAAAGCAATTATGATGAAGTTAAGAGTGAATATGATGCAAAAAGCAGCGAAGATTATAATGAATATTTAGAGCGTGAGAAAATTCGCAGAAAAAAGTTTTACGATACAAAAAAAGATTCGGAAGTTGAACCTCTTGAAATGGAGGATCAGAAAAAGCACGGATTCTTATATCGCTTATTTCATAGGGAATAAATGGCAAAATTAAAATCAATCCCAGGGATTCCGAGAACTGAAATCCTATGGGTAACATACACAAGAACGGACGGCGAAACTTTCTATATCACATCAAAGCAGATCAGAGATTATTACTATTGCTATAAACTAATTGACGGAAAAGCCGTGAAACTCGGAAAAGCACGGACACCGCCGGAATTAGAGGAAAAATATTTCGATCAACAATCATAACGATTTGGAAATGTATAATGAGATATACAGATTTTTTACAGAAACCAAAGGGGCTGGAGGTGATACGTAAGCCCTACTAAATTCCATAACATAACAACACCATAAAGGGCAGTAGCACCATTCCAACCCTATGATTTTTACATATCTTTCATAAGGGTGGTACGGAATTATGCTGCGCACTAATCATCCGCGTTGCGGTGAAATCTGGCTATGCTACCTGAACACAAATGAGGGTAGCGTGCAGGGTGGATATAGACCTGTTTTTATCCTCTCGAATGACAAAAATAATACATATAGCACTACGTTGAATGTCATTCCAATAACATCGAGAATGCACAAACGGAAGTTGCCGGTACACGTTGAGCTTTGGAATCATCACGCATATGGTTTGAATGCTCCGAGTACAATGTTGGTAGAACAAATCCAAACAATCAATATTGAACGTCTGGATAGATGTATCGGAGCCATCACGGATGAAGATACTTTGACTGACATCACAAATGCGATCCTCGTGCAATTTCCAATCTTATTACATTCTTGATTTATTTCTTGACAAAATATATCGTTATTGCTATAATCGTATTATAAATGAGGTGTTGTTATGGGTAAAATGTCCACGAGAGAAATTATTGATGGATTTTATGAGGGTAGCGGATTATCTCAGAGTCGTATTGCGAATGTAAAGAAATTCGTTGATATTCCTATTCTGTTTGAGTATGAAAGATCGATCGGCAAAGAGTTGGTCGATATGGATCAAGATGAGTTTATTTATTTGATTCGGGCGCTGCTTACAAAGTCACTTAAACCAGACGCAAAGGCTCAGATTATTATGTCCGACTATAAATACGTGAGAACGTGCCTTATTTCGATCTGTGAATGGTACTCATTCAATGTTGAGCCGATAATTATTTGGCTGAGATCGCCGGAATTAAAAGGTACGAAAGGTTTTATGCGTGTTCTTGAAATATCGACAAAGCCGGTCACTTGGCAGGATTTCGATAATATATTTGCCGATATGAGGAAGAATGGTATGAATGACCGCGCCGATTATACTGAACTCATTACCGGACTATTTTACTGTGGTTTTAATAGCTTAGGTGAAGTAATCCATCTTAATGAACAGGATATTAATCTGCGTGCGGAAATAATTACTTTGCCTGGTCGAACGGTTAAGGTAAGTAGTAGGATCATCTCATTATTGCAGAAAAATCATAAGGCTACCGAGTATCAAACCGCAAGACGAACAGTTTATATGCGAAGCTGGCGAAACAGCTATCTACATTTTGTAGTGGAACCGAGATTAGAGGATGATTTCGATAATCGGGAGGAATCCGTTATCGCCATTGCTTTGAATAAATTGTTGTCTGAGTATATAAGGAATGGCTATGGTTTGAAAACAACATATAAAAATATTTTTTGGCTTGGCTGCTATGATTATATTGTGAAGAAGTGCGGTAAAGAGAGGGCAAGGGAACTCATTTTGTCGGTAAGAAACAGTGATGATATTACCGAGTTGATGTCCTATGCCGTTGAATTTGGCGTCGCTCCATACAGTATTAGCCCAGCAGAGGTCAAGAACTATTTGAAAATGTATTTAGATCAAAATTGAAATAGTGCCGCAGAAATGCGGCTCTTATTTCAGGCTATTCAAGAAATAAAGCAAAATGAAAATTAAAACAAAGGAGAATTTCTAATGGCTATTCAAGGAAATTACAGAATCGCAGAGATTCAGCACTACAACGGAGTCAACACAAAGCATTACAATTTCGCTCTGTTTGACAAGGACGTACAAGTGGGGGACTATGTTCTTCTTGCCAATTCCAATGGTATGAGCGTCGGTCAGGTTATGAAGATTACCGACAAAATCCATTACTATGGTGCGCCAGTCACAAGCGAGATCGTCTGCAAGGTTGATATGACGAGATACCTCAATCGCCAGAATAGCGCCTCCAGAATCAAGGAGTTAGCCGAGGAACTTGATAAGGCTGTCGCTAACAGAAACAAGATTCAGCTTTACAAGGCGGCTGCACAAAATGATCCTACCGTGAATGCTCTGCTGAATGAATACGCAGAACTGCTCGGTGTAAATCTGGAAAATTAAGGAGAACGTATGAAAAGACTACTTGTGGTTATAGATTGCCAAAATGATTTCATTGACGGTGCGCTTGGAACTCCCGAAGCAAAGGCAATTGTGAACAGCGTCATCAATAAGATTAGGTCTTTTGATGGTAATGTATGTGTTACATATGACAGTCATTTTGACAATTCCTACCTAGACAGTAACGAGGGAAAGCACCTGCCGGTAAAGCACTGCATCGTCCATACTGATGGTTGGCAGCTTAATCCTGAAATTGAGGCAGCTTTTCGTGAGCGTCTGAACGCCACAAATGGCGGTTACGATCAGAGTGTTTTTATGAAGGAAACATTCGGATCGGTAAAACTCGCTGAAACCATCAAGAACGAAAAATTTGATTACGTTGAAATCGTCGGGCTGTGTACTGATATTTGTGTAATCAGTAATGCCCTTGTGATTAAGGCGTTTTCACCTGAAATCCAGATCGCTTGTGATTACTCCTGCTGCGCGGGTGTGACTCCCGAACTTCATAACGCTGCAAAGATGGTTATGGGTTCTTGTCAGATTGACGAGGTAAAGAATGATTAAGATTTTTGATGAAGAAGTAAAACTCGATCATTTTCCGGATGGCACGTTGCATTTGACGCCGGAAGTTACAGAAATATCCTGGGAAAACAATGCTATTCCCATTTCGTGGTATTACGAGAATGATGGTGAAATGGCTGCGTTGTTATTCTTGACAAAGCATTATCAGAATCTCGGATACGATGTATCTCTTTATCTGCCTTATGTGCCGAATGCACGAATGGATAGGGTAAAGGACGATAACGACGTTTTCACTCTCAAATATTTTGCGGAGTTTATCAATTTTCTGAAATTCCGCAAGGTGGTTATCTTAGACCCGCATTCAAATGTGGCTTCCGCGTTGTTTGATAGGGTACAAGTTATTGATCCGACGCATTTAATCAAAAGAGCAATCGAAAATACTATCATAGAAAATAAAATCGAAGATGAAGATTCATTTATGATTTTCTTTCCCGATGGTGGTGCTATGAAACGTTATATGGGTATGGTCAATTTTCCATATATGCACGGTGATAAAGACCGAGATTGGAAAACAGGGAAAATCAAGGGTCTTTATGTTCAAGGCGATACATCACAGATTGAGGATAAAATTGTTCTTATTATTGATGATATTTGTTGTAGAGGTGGCACGTTCTATCATTCCGCAAAGAAGTTGAAGGAACTTGGAGCTGGAAAAATCTATCTTTATGTGACTCATTGTGAAAACACGGTATTTCGTGGTGAACTGCTTCACGAAGATTTGATTGAAAAGCTCTATACTACGAATAGCATCTTCACAAAGCGGGATCAGAAATACGCTCACGATATTGGGTTGATGCCAAATAAGATCGAGGTGTTTGACGTATGACAAATCCGATGTTACTGATTGATTATTACAAGGCTGTTCACGCTGAAATGCTACCGGAAAAGATCACGAAATCGGTATCATATTTCACTCCGAGAATGAGCAGAATCAGAATGTGGGATAAGGTCGTAATGTTTGGCTTACAGGGCTTTATCAAAACATATTTGATTGATTATTTCAATCGTGAGTTTTTTAACAAGCCTTTTGAAGAAGTTATCAGCGATTACAAGAGAGTAATGGATGCTACTCTTGGAGAGAATACATACAACATTGAGAAGATCAAGAAGTTACACAAACTCGGTTATCTTCCCATTGAAGTGTGGGCTTTGCCGGAAGGAACGCTTGTGCCGATGCACGTTCCGATGTTTTGTATCACAAATACACATAAGGACTTTGCTTGGCTTCCACAGTCGCTTGAATCATTGATTTCCGCTGAGATGTGGCATCCGATGATCGCTGCTACGGTTGGGTATACATATCGCCAAATTGTAAACAGATATTATGATAAGACTTGTGACGATAGTATTTCGAGAGCCAGAGCGTTAGGCGCATTTGATTTCCGAGGCGAGGAATGCTTGCAATCCGCAACAAAGGCGGGTGCGGGTTGGCTGCTATCGTTCCTTAATACTGCTACTGTTCCGACAATTCCTTATCTTGAAAAGTATTATAACTGTGATTGTACGAAAGAGCCGGTCGGATTCGGTTCTCCGAGTACGGAACATTCTGTGATGTGTTCTAATTTTGCAGTTGATGGTGATGAAATTACTCTGCTGCGTAGACTCTTGACGGAAATCTATCCGAACACTTCATTCTCCGCTGTATTGGATTCCTATGATTATTGGAATGTAATTAATAATATCCTGCCGCAGTTGAAGTCTGAAATCCTCGCTCATAATGGCTGTATGCTGATGCGTGGCGATTCTGGCAACTGTGTTGATGTTGTAACGAATACCGTTTTCAAGTTATGGGAAATCTTTGGTGGAACCATCAATAGTAAAGGTTACAAGGTTCTTGATCCACACGTTAAGGCAATTTACGGAGATTCTATCACGATCCAACGCTGTGCTATGATTTACAGCATCTTGGAAGATAACGGATTCGCCTGTTCAAACGTTGCCCTTGGTGTTGGCTCATTCTCGTTCCAATGTATCGAGGAAGATGGAGTATTTAATCCGTTTACACGCGATACATTCAGCTCTTGTATTAAGGCGACCTATTGCGAAATTGATGGAGAACCGACGCCGATCTTCAAAGACCCTAAAGATGGTGGGTTCAAAACATCCCAAAAGGGTTGTTGCAAGGTGTTCTATGGTGAGAATGGAGAATTGACGTATCGGGATGGATATTCTTGGAAGAATATTACTTATATGCACTTCAATGATACGATCGGAATCAACCGTGATGTTGAAGAATCCGAAAAGTGCAATTTGCTTATTCCTGTTTTCCGTGACGGTAAAATGCTTGTTGAGCAAAGTTTAAGTGATATTCGTAATAAACTTCACAATGGAGAGTTTTAGTATGGAGAGATATGGATTTGGACATTTTGCCGCCGCAAAGTGTATAGACTGGATAAAAGGCTGGTTTGAAAAGAACGGAAACGGCAACAATGCTATCGTCGGAATTTCCGGTGGAATTGATAGTACGGTTGTTGCGGCTCTTTGTACAAAGGCTCTCGGTGAAAGTAGAGTTATCGGTGTTCTGATGCCTAACCACGTTCAAGATGATATTGATTATGCTCATACTGTGGTGAACTCACTGCGAATCCGTCAATACAAGGTGAATATTGGTGCTGCCGTCGATAGTGTGTATAATGCTATGGAAAGCGCACATATGGATATTTCCGAGCAGACAAGAACTAACCTACCGGCAAGAATCAGAATGGCGATGTTATACGCCGTATCTCAGAGCAAGAATGGTCGAGTTGCGAATACCTGCAATTTCTCGGAAGATTATATTGGCTATTCAACCAGATACGGTGACTCTGTTGGCGATTTCGCTCCGATTGCAGATTTTACAAAAAGTGAAGTTATCGAGATTGGGTATGCTCTCGGATTACAGGAACATCTAATGGAAAAAGCACCAACAGATGGGTTGTGTGGAAAGACTGATGAGGAAAACCTTGGATTCACGTATGCCGTACTGGATAAGTATATCCGAACCGGTATTTGTGATGATCCTGCGGTGCAAAAGAAGATAGACTTTTTACATAAGAAAAACCAATTCAAAATGGCGCCTATGCCTTCTTTTAGATTTCACAATGTATTCTAAAATAATTCAAGAAATAGAGCAAAATGTATTGACATTTGAAAAGCAATCTGTTACAATTATAAATGTAGTTAAGAGCCGCGAATGAGCGGTTAAAAATATTTTCTATTCAAGAAATAAAACAAAATAAAGGAGAATTTGAATGGAACAGTTTTTGCCTATCCTAATTCCGGTTGGCGTTGTGGTTTTTGCCATCCTTTTATTCCTAATCGTATTTAAGACGATGTATAAGGTTGCGGACGTTGACAAGGCGCTGATCGTGACCGGGGGTAAGAAACCTCTAATCAAGATTTCAGGTGGTGCTTTCGTAATCCCTGTATTTCGCAAGTATGATTACTTCGATCTGTCTATGCTGACCGTTACCGCAAGTAACGACGAGATTATGACCTCGACATCCGTACCCATTGAAATCAATTGGACAGCACAGATTCGTCCGGATATTAGCAGTATGGACAATTTGCTGAAGGCGATCATTTCATTTAAGGAGCGAGGTAAGGAAGCGATTATTTCAGACACCAGAATGACACTTATGGGTGGCGTCCGTGATGTAGTTGCGGCAATGACTCCCGAAGGTGTTCTGAAGGAAAAGGCGATCTTCGCTTCAAAAGTCAAAGACCTGATTAAAGACGAAATGCTCAATATGGGTATGGAGCTTGTATCTCTGAACATCCAGGATATTAACGATAACAATGGCTATTACAACAATATCGCTGAGTTGGATATGCAGGATAAGCGCCGTGAAGCCGAGAGTAAGAAAGCAAAGGTCGATCAGGCTATTCGTACCCAAAACGCGGAGTCCGAGAGGGAAGCATCTCAGAACGAGTTGCAGTCCGAACTTGCTATCGCTGAAAAGACGAGAGATAACAGGTTAAAGATGGCTGAGTACAAAGCTGAAACCGACAAGGCTGATGCTGACGCTGCTGTTGCCGGACAACTGCAAAAGACCATTCGTGCGCAGGAAATCGCACAGCAGGAAGGTCGTGTTGAAGTTGTAAGGCAGGAACAGGCTAATATGGCGGCTCAAAAGGAGCAGGAGGTTATCGCCACAAGAGCGGAGTCAGAAAAGAAGAAGAAGCGTATCGAAGCCGAAGCCGATGCTAACGTACAGACTATCAGTTCGGAAGCAAAGGTTAAGGTTGCGGAAAATGAAGCCAGCGCTGTAAAGATTCAGGCTAATGCTCAGGCTGAGAGAGTCAGAACCGAAGGTGATGCTGATGCGGCAGTTACCAAGAAAAAGGGTGAAGCACAAGCTGATGTGGTACGTCAAAAGGGTCTTGCCGAAGCCGAGGTTGCCCGTCAAATGGGTCTTGCCGAGGCGGAAGTAATCAAGCAGCAGGGTCTTGCCGAGGCGGAAGTTGAAAGGCAGAAGTTGATGGCGCAGGCTGAAGGTGAACAGGCTCTTGCGGAAGCGCGTGCTTCAAATGATAAGGTCAACTTTGAAATTGAGAAGTTGAAGATCGAAACCGAAGGTAAAGTTCAGGTCGCAACTAAGGCAGCGCAACTGATGGGTTCTGTCGGTAGTAAGGCTGAGTTTGTCAACATCGGCGGTAGCCAGACCGGTGGTTCAGGTAACGTTTTGGTTGATACTCTGGCGAGTATTCCCAGCCTTATGAGAACTCTCAATGCGGAGAATGAGGCTCTTAACGGCAAGCCCTTTAACGCCGAGTTAAGGGATTTGGTGGCGAGTGTCCTTGATCCTGCAAAGGGAATCCTTGCAACTACTGTTAATGCTCCTGTTGGAGTATCAACGACAGGTGAAGATGTGGCTGAAAAGCCCACTTTGCCGGATAATACAGACAACTCCTAATTATTTGGCTGATTAATTCTTTAAACATCCTTTCTTCACGCGGGAAGGTCGAGAGATTTTCCCGCAAACCTGCGGGCATAGTGTTTAACGGTTAGCACATCAGTTTTCCAAACTGAGAGTACGGGTTCAAATCCTGCTGTCCGCTCCATAAGTCGAGTAGTGAGTATAAATCCATATTGAGTATGCCACAACGTACAAACTATTACATAAGCGCCCGTACAACGCGGTAATAGTGTGGCAGAGATTAGAGTGATAGTTTAAAGGTAAAATACCGCGATAAGTAAAGCGGAGATGTGGGTTCGAGTCCCACAATATCTCGCCCAAAAAGAAAATCTCTTAAAAATATGAAATATGAAAAAGCAACACAAATTCAATTAGACAAAGACTGTTTAAGCCAACAGGATTAAACAAAAGGCTTTCCGGCACGGTGCTGCGCAGACCAAATCCGGATGTTGCTCCCATAGGTGAAATTCCTATGGCTCGATCTAAAACTCCAAAGATTGTCAGCAACGGAGTATAAATAGGTGTAGTCACCGTGCGAATCGGATTAGTCCCTAAGTTTCGAGAATAAACAAGGCGGTCGGACACGATTAAATCTCGGAGCCGCATTTTTAATGGGCTATGGTGTAATGGCAGCACAACAGACTTTGACTCTGTTGGTTTAGGTTCGAGTCCTGATAGCCCAGCCAATATATTCTCGTGGAGCCTAATAAGTAGCGCTATATTAGGCGGATGGATTACGCGGGTTCAAATCCCGCCACGAGAGCCAAAGGTCGAACTGCCTGTTGCCAAAATAGTTTGTTTGCGCTGGTGTTTACCACTGGTGGGGTGGGTGCGCTTTACCTGAAAATAGCGTGTGGTACTGCTTAAACCGAAGCGGCGGGCTTTTTGATTCGTTCAGCCCGATACAGACAAACGGATAAGATGGGATTCGCATCTTTGATTAAAACCTTTCCGAGTTGGCAACGGAATTGGGTATAAACGATTAGGATGGCAACCTAAGTCCGCCTGGCGTCAGCGCAACGTCGCGGAAATAATAGCCAAGGTAACAAAAGTAATAGCTCTGATACACAAAAAGCACACGATCACAATAAGGTTATTCAAGTTTTGGTGGTTATCAGGGCTATATATGGAGCGGTAAGCCTAATTGGTAAGATAGGGGATTGCTAATCCCTGAGTAGTCGGGTTTCCCGGCGTGTGGGTTCGAGTCCCACCCGCTCCGCCATTATATGGGGATGACAGGCTTCGACAGGGTTTTGAAAGAATTAACTTCGCAGGTTGGCGACCACCTCACGGCGCAAAACAAAAATAAACGACAATACTGTTGTATCTTTACATCCGGCTCTTGTTGCTGTTCTCTCTAAGAGAGCTGCGGCTTGATCCAGATTCCAGCAAACACCTATCATTCGGTTAATTTGCCGGACGAATATTGAATGATGGTTTCTTGTCTGAGCCTAAAGACAAGTGGTAGTGGAGTTTTACTCACCGGTTTTCTTGCTTTCCTAAAAAGCAAGTGGTGGACTTGCGCAATACCTTTGCAGCCCAGGTTTCCGACGACCTCTTGCATCATATAACGAACATTCAATTATATATGATCGCAAGTTATAATGTTACCCATCGTTTGACCGAGCGACGTTCGGCGAAATTCGGTCTATTGCGTAAAAAGAGTTAATTTGAGTATGAATTTTGGACGCGGGTTCAATTCCCGCCATCTCCACCAAGAGGGTAATTCCTCTACGCATCATTCACAAAATGTATGGAAAAGCCGTCTGTGCCAGCAAACTGACAGCCGGAAAGACGGCAATCTATGGCGGGTTAGTCGAGAGGCTAAGACATCACCCTTTCACGGTGGTAACACGGGTTCGATTCCCGTACCCGTCACCACAGGCTCATAGTTCTTCGAGCTTAATAAAACAACTTCAAATTATCATCTCAAAGTTGTGGGCGGCAACTCTAAAACCGTCCGATCATAGGGCAGTAGTTCAGTGGAAGAACAGCAGCCTCCAAAACTGCTTATCGGGGTTCGATTCCTCGCTGCCCTGCCAAGGTGGAATAATGCAAAACGTAATAACTATTTTATTCTTTTTGGCAACTATCTCTTTGGTTGTGTATGCGGTATTTAGTATTGTTCGGATGTTTCGGAAAAGTGAAGAAGCGTTAAAATTGAGAAATTCTCAACTTGAAGCACTTAGATGTGAAGCAAAGAGTAAACAAATACAAATGTTAAGAGATAAGTATGCTGCCATCGGTTATAATGGATTTTTGTTTAGAACAATGGATGAGGTTAAACAAAAGAAAATAACTCCCACAAATTGTAAGAATTGCGGCGCTCCACTTCACGGACATAAATGCGAATATTGTGATACGGAGTATTGATATGAGTTTATTTAGTCATTATAAGAAAAAGCAATCCAACCAGTGTAATCATTGCCGGAATAATGCTGAATGGTGTTGGACAAGCGATCAATCTCCTTGTGTTAAGTTCCTACCGATGTTCCGCACCAATCTTACTGAACTCGATGGTATAATCGAAACACCGCCGGAAATCACTTCTGATATGTTTTTTCAGTATTTTATGAATTGGATCGAGTGTCAAGGATGAAAATTTTGTGGAAGTATGAAACCATATAAGGACGATGAATAGGTAAAACTTATGAATTTGAAAAAAGTAAGTATTTTTATAAGCCTTGTATTAAGGCACAAGCCGGAAGTAGCAAATATTAAACTTGATTCACACGGTTGGGCTAAAGTGAATGAATTGATTACTGGATTAAAGATAAAGTTTCCGGAAATAAATATGTCTATCCTTGAAGAAATTGTTGCCACTGACAGCAAACATAGATATTCGTTCAATAATGATAAAACAATGATTCGAGCCAATCAAGGTCATTCAGTTAATGTGGAAGTGGAACTCAAAGAGGTCAACCCTCCTGAAATACTTTTTCACGGAACGAGTTCCAATGTTTTAGATTCTATTTATAAAAATGGAATCAAACCAATGTCACGCCTTTATGTGCATTTATCAAAGGATCATAGCACTGCAATTATGGTAGGGAAAAGACACGGAAATCCGGTTGTTCTCTCAATTGCAGCGCAGGATATGTATAAAGATGGATATAAATTTTTTCTATCTGAGAATGGAGTATATCTCACATCTGAGGTTCCAACAAAATATTTGATTTAGATTTCAATCAGGGTTCGATTCCTTGCGCTCTTGCCACAAACGGAAGATACAGAATGATTAAACTTTGGAAGTTATATGAAAAAATATATTTGTAATACTTGTGGTCGTGTTGTTTATACCAATTCACAACCACAATGCTGTGTGTTTTGTGAAGATTCAATAATGTTAGAACAACAGATATGTTTATATGATTTCTTTAAGTTTGTAATTAATGAAATTAAATTCTTGGAAACATTATTAAAAGATAATGAGAATAAAATGGGTGGTTAGTGTAGCGGTAGCACGTTAGTTTGTGGCACTTTCAGGATAGGTTCAAATCCTATACCACCCTCCAAGCGAGTTAGTATATCGGAATTGCGCTACTCCGAAACGGGTGGGGAAACAGGGTTCGACTCCTTGTACTCGCTATATATGCGCGTGTAGCAAAGCGGCTATGCACACGACTTTTAATCGTGCTTAGTTGGGTTCGACTCCCATCACGCGCACCACATAAGGCACTTACAGCAATTTTACGATATGGATAACAAATCAACTATGGAAAGTTAATTTCAGAGGGTTCGAGTCCCTCAAACCCTAATGGGTACGCGAAAGTGTCTTGATTTTTGAAAATGAAATGACAATCAAATACCAATTTTATTGTTGAAAATAAGGCTCTAACAGCAATTTTATATGAAAACCAGAGAGTCATAGGTTCGAGTCCTATCGTTCGCCGTATGGCGATTGTAGCTCAGCAGGGAGAGCATCAGGCAGTGTCATAACGAGCCTTGTAAATATGGTTATAACGTCCAACTGGACGATATAATAGAATGATAAGACATCAACAGCAAGTTACTTAGTCGAATAAGTGTATTGCTGCACACTGCAATCGCAGAAGGGCGGGTTAAACTCCCGCATTCGACCCAACTATTTATGATGTCATTGATAAGACGCCTACGGCAAAATTACAAAACTTAAAAGAACAATATTACATATTAGATCATCAAATATGGGGCGGAGATCAATGCGTTGATTTCCTGCTTTTCTACTAAATTTCTGTGGATACGAATGTACCACAACTTTTCATTATTTTTTTGTTTACACGATTGTGCATTAATGCGTCTTGAAATTCTAAAAACAAAGGAGAGAAATTATGTCATTCTTCGCAACACTTCAAAAGAACATTGAGGAAATCAATTCCCTCAAAATGACCGAGAACGGAGCTATCGGATATAGCACCACCGGCAAGAAACTACTCGATATGAACTTCAACGTAGCGAGTTATCGTAAGACAAACTCAATCTCAATCGAGAATGATTTTGATGTGGCTCGTGACGAAAACGAAGTTCTTGCTATTATGTGGATGTTCTTTGTCCGTGACGTTCGTGGCGGTTTAGGTGAGCGTAGACTTTTCCGTGTACTGTTCCACCACCTGATCGCCGTAAATCCCGAAGCAGCGGCAAAACTGCTTACTCTGATCGCAGAATATGGAAGATGGGATGATCTCATCATCACTACCGCAGATACCAGCCTTTGGACTTCTGCTGTCGAGATTATCAAGAATCAGCTCACTCTGGATCAGGAAGGTTGCCGTGCCGGAAAACCCATTTCGCTACTCGCTAAGTGGATGCCGAGTGAGAGAACTTCCAGCCAGAAAACCCGCAGACTTTCCCGCAAGCTGGCTGATGCTCTTGGTATGGACATTAAGGTTTATAATCGCACTCTGTCGCAACTCCGCAACTACCTAAAGATCGTCGAATCAAAGATGAGTGCGAAGGAGTGGAGCGAGATTGACTATGCTGCCGTTCCCTCAAAGGCTAACCTTATCTATAACAACGCATTCCTGCGTAATGACGAGGAACGTCGTAGAGCATATCTCGGCGCTTTAAGTAAGGGGGAGGCGAAGATTAATGCTTCTACTCTGTTCCCTCACGACATTGTACATAAGTACACCAATGGTGGCTATTGGCGCTTTGGCAACAGGGTAAGTGTTAATGATACTTTGGAGGCACTTTGGGAGGCTCTGCCTGTATCAAAGGGCTTGGAAAACGTTATGGTCGTGGTCGATGGATCAGGTTCGATGACAACTACCATAGATTCCAAGAGTGGCGTAACCGCACTCGAAGTATCAAACGCTCTCGGAATTTACTGTTCGCAGTTCTGTTCGGGAGAGTATAAGGACAAGTTTATCACATTTTCGTCCAGACCTCAGTTTGTTGATCTGTCAACTAAAAAGAGTCTGCACGCGAAGTTGGCTTGCGCTTATCAACACGATGATTGCTCAAATACAAATCTCGAAAAGGTATTTGATATGGTTCTGCAAACTGCGATTCAGTCCGGAGCTACCCAGGATGAGCTTCCTAACTCAATCCTCGTTATCTCTGATATGGAGTTCGATTCTGCTACTCGTGGTTATTCTATTAACAAGACGCTGATGGGAAACATTATCGGCAGATTCGAGAGAAGTGGTTATAAGATGCCTCGTTTGGTATTTTGGAACGTCAATTCTCGCACTAAGACTATTCCGATCAAGGAAAACGATCTTGGTGTCACTCTTGTAAGTGGCTTTTCTGTCGGTATTATGCAGATGATTCAGAGCGGTCAAACTGATCCCTATATGAACCTGGTCGAAACAATCACCGGCAAGCGCTATCAGCCCGTGCTTGAAGCTCTAAAATAATCAAGAAATAAAGCAAAAGGGTATTGACATCATATAGATAATCTGCTACAATTAAATTGTAGGGTTAAGAAAGTAAAGAACGGTTGTGTGTTGGTTACGATTTCTCCGGAATGACTAACCAACACAAAATCGCAGAAATCAAGAAATAACGCAAAATGATATATAAGTTCATATGCCCCAAGTGCAATGAGTCAGTTGAGATCGTAATGCCGATTTCACAATACACATCAGAAGGTCACTTCTGTGAGAAATGCGGCACGAAACTAAAACGAGATGTAACGGATTACTGTACAAGAAGTCCACGAAACATTCCGGGATTCTTCGGAGTATCAAAGAAAACTTGATTATTACAAAACCTTGCCGCAAGATGGCTCCCTCCTTTCTGTTTTCGTTATCTTTTTCTTGTGGCTAAAACCAATCCAAGTTAAAACGGATAGGTCTTGGATTATATATGCGGATGTGGCGGAACAGGCAGACGCCTATGATTTAGGATCATATGCTGAAAAGCGTGCAGGTTCGATTCCTGTCATCCGCACCAGCACAGTTACATTGTTGTTTTTAGGCATTGAAATGTGCATCCTTCTGTGAAGATTTGGCAAAGCGGAAAAGACGCTTGGCAGCCGGACAGACGGCACAATATATGCGCCGATAGTCCAAGTGGAGCAGAACATACGGCTACGAACCGTAATGTGAGGGTTCAAGTCCTTCTCGGCGTGCCAAATGGTCGCATAGCCCAATTAGGCAGGAGGCACGGGACTTAAAATCCCTTCAGTCCCGGTTCGAGTCCGGGTGCGACTACCAAGTACGCTCCGGTAGTTCAAAGGTTAGAACGGACGACTTATAATCGTTTGACGATTGGTTCAAGTCCATCTCGGAGTACCATTCAGACACACGCAGCAATCTTATTCAGCATTTGACTTTTAATCAAACCGGCTTAAATAGTGTCTGGTCTTTTGAATATAACAAGGCTCTCGCAGCAATCTTACAATATGTTAATGGAGTCTTGTAATTCGACGATAATAAGACGCGCGCAGCAATTAATTATTTAGATTTTGCCTGTAATTGAAATCCAAATAGGCGTCTTGTGAATTTGAATTTTATAATACCCACACAGCAATTTTACGAAAGTGGTAAGCGATGGCGTGTTTATTTGCGTTAAGTGAAAGGGTTCAAACCCCTTTATTCAAATGGGTATTGTTTTATAAGAAATCAATAAGACACACACAGCAACCTTAAACATTATGGTTAATAAAGAATCTGTAAATTCTCGATCAGGGTTCGATTCCCTTAATGTGTCTTGTTTTTATTTCGGGGCGTAGCTCAGTTGGTAGAGCAACGTAAAAAACAAAAAGGTGTCTTGATAGGCACTTGCAGCAATTTTAACGTTTATGCTTGAGGTGCCGTGTGTCGCAGGTTCGAGTCCTGCCGCCCCGACCGGATTGCAGTAGCAATCATTTAACACCCCATTTCTGTTTTGGCTTTTCGGAAAGACGAAATGACAGTCGGGAACAGACCGACAACACGCTTTGTTAGTACAGTTTGGTTAGTACACGCGACCGATAATCGCGTAACATTGGTTCAAATCCAGTACAAAGCACCACCGATCTTAATGGTCGGAACTTTTCGTGATTCAATGGGTTATGTTTTCATTGAAAAGCTCCTTCGATGGCAGCCGGGAAAGACCGGCAATCTGGCAGCCTAACCCTAATTGGCAAGGGAGTAGTCTTGAAAACTACGAGTAATCGTCGAGAGGCGGTGTCCCGGTTCGAGTCCGGGGGCTGTCGCCAACATCCTAATCGCGCATTAGGTCGGTTCGGAAACGTCCGTCACAGTGAATACCGAAAACGCGGAACAGTTCTGAAAAACCTATATTGTCAAGACGTATATGTTTTTCATACTGCCCCAACCGTGAGAAAGTTCACTAAAAATAAAATTGAATGTTGTTCGCTGCGAAAATAGGCGGGGCAAGGGTTAGTAATGAGATATGGACAAGGTTTCCTTGTTTTGCAAAGTCCTCGTTAGCAAATGAGCGTGGGTGCTGCTCCTATTGCTGAAGGCACTCGGCAACATCTGGATAAATGAGAAGCGACACTCTCTGTTTGGTTTGAAATGATATACAGCCATTCGGTGCTGACACCTATCAGACATTTATTCCGGCGTTATGGCTCTACCGACACGTCAGATCGGGGTACGTAATAAGCGAGCATTAATTGTGGCGTAAACGAGTAAATGAATAGCGCAAGCGAGTAATCAATTTAACCTTAACCAATGATTACGCATTGGGTGTAGTTTACGGCTTTAATAGGAGCGAAAGATTGCGGTGGTGACGGCATCAACTGACTGTAAAGTAAATATTCGATTGGTCTGAGGCGTGGATAAATTGTTATCGTACAGGAGTGGCTACGCAAACCAACTAACAGTGTTTAGGCGTAATGTAGGACTGGTCGCGGTCGGTTGATGCTTGAATCATTTAAGGAGAAAACCGTGAAAAAGATTGTTACTATTGTTTTGTTTATATTTTCGGTGTGTAGTATAGCCGCATTTTCGGCAAACGCCCAACAGAGTCCTCTACCGATCAATTATTACTCTGTTGAAACTTCTGTTCTCGGTTCGGGACAAGCGAGTTGTGATACGAATAAGATTGAAGTTGAAAGCGGCTATACTTGCACTTTTACAGCAGTTGAAACCGATGAGAAGTTCGCGTTTTGGAATATCAAAGCGGATGACTACGATATTATTTCAGGCAATTACGATGAATTGGTTTTCACGATCCGCCCAAAATCAGATGTTATAGCGATTGCTACCTTTGAAAGTGGCGTTTATGAGAAAGCCGTTCCTGTCAGAAATCAAAGTATTGTATCGCCTCAAACGGGAGATCGATCAACCGTATATATCGTAATAGTCCTGATGATTGCGATTGCAGGATTCCTGATATTTTTTTCCAAGAAAAAAGTAATTTGCGCCGTTAGTTCAGCCGGAGAGAACAGCAGATTTCTAATCTGTAGGTGCGGGGTTCGATTCCTCGACGGCGTGCCAAATATGCTGGTGTGGTGGAATTGGCAGACGCATAGCACTCAAAATGCTACGGGAAACCGTGTGGGTTCGAGTCCCACCACCAGCACCACGGTACACGAAAAAGTGTACCTTTTGCCAACTACTTTCTGCACGAAGTAGTGAGGGAAGTGCAGTTCCCAAAAGGTGAGCAACGACCTGCGGAGAGCGCCGGACACCTCGCCCGTTGAGGAGGAAAACCTATAGACCGATGACAAGGAATAGTACCAGAACATAAGGGCATATGGAATGGTGTTTGTCCGAAGTGGAGATAAGATGGTTAGAGTCCATACAGTAAGGTGATGTTGACCTATTCCTTACAACACAACTAAATATTGCGGGATGGAGCAGATGGTCAGCTCGTCAGGTTCATTGCCTGAAGGTCGCAGGTTCGAGTCCTGCTCCCGCAACCAGGAGAGCGCAAGAATAGCGCTTTCTACACAAGTTGTTCGCGTTGTTGTTGTAAGAGTTTTGGGGCGTTTCCTCGATTGGCGAAAGCTGAAAAACGCCCCCACCTAAAACAGAAAGGAAACCAAAATGAAAAAGTATAGTTCATTTGACGTGAGAATGAAAAAGTATGAGTTCGTAACAAGAACACATCTCACGACCAGAACGCCCGCGATCATTCGGATCGATGGTAAGTGTTTTCACTCTTTCACACGTGGATTTAAACGACCATTTGATGAAGTCCTTGCTAAAACTATGCAAGGCACTATGCAATATTTATGCAAGAATATTCAGGGCTGCGTCCTCGGATATACTCAATCAGATGAAATTACTCTCGTTTTGGTGGATTATAAGAGCCTCGATACTACATCTTGGTTCGATTATAACATTCAAAAATGCGCAAGCATTGCCGCGAGTATGGCTACAGTAGCATTTAACCGTTTATTCGGAAATATTGTCTACTCTCTCGCGTATAATTCTGTTGAAGAATTAAAATACATTGTTACTCTTAAAAATGCCGTATCAAAAGGCGCAATGTTCGACGCCAGAATCTTCAACATACCAAAAGAGGAAGTTTGTAACAACATTCTTTGGCGGCAGCAGGATGCTACACGCAATTCAATCCAAATGGTCGGTAGAGCTTACTACTCCGATAAACAGTTATATAAGAAATCCACAAGTGAAATCCAGGATATGCTGATGCTTGAAAAGGGTATCAATTGGAACAACTACCCGACGCAGTTCAAGCGAGGTAGTTGTTGCGTTAAGAAGGTGGATGAACATACCGGCAGAAGCGAATGGGTCATTGATAACGAAATTCCCATTTTCAAGGCTGAAGGTCGCAATTACATAGACAATCTTATATACATCGGAGAATAAACAAAAATGGCAGGTATCGACTACGCAAAGTGGGCGCAGCAGTATTATGAACAGGCAATCGAGATCAACAAAAAGATTGACCAATATCAACAAAAACTAAACGAAGCAAGAACGCCCGAACAGAAACACGAAATTTCAATGATAATTCTTCAATACGAAGAAATACACTACGATTTAATAAAAGCATATCAATCGCTTAAAGAGAGAAGCGAAAATATAGATAAGGAGAAAAAACAAAATGGATAGCAGAAAAATGGATACATCCAATATGAAGTTCGACAACATAGGGAATGTAGGCACACTACTTCGTAGTCCGATCCCGGGAGCATCTATGACTCAGCCTCTATTTGCCACAGTGAGTGGTGATAACATCAGTGCTTATGCTACTTGTACACATTCGGATTCGCTGAGTAGCAAAAGAGATCGGTTCCCTGGTTTTAAGGACGACACCAAAACAAAACTGTTTGTTGAGTTTGGTAATGTGAAGTGCGCATACAAGTACGGAGATAATATTCTTCACACAGGCGCCATTATTCCTAACGTCAAGAAGATTGATGTTTTGGGTGACAGAGTAATCAGAGTCTTATTTGTGGATGGCTCCGTCGAAAAGGCGATTCTGAACGGAAACGATACATACTGCTATGAATACGGTGTTACGATCTGCCTGATGAAAAGAATCCTGTCTAAGATGACAGGGGGATACGGCAACGCACTTTACAACAAGTTGGTTGCTCACGCCATTAAGCAGAACGAGATCACAGAGCGGAGCATCAAGGCAGAAAACGAACTGAAAGAAAAGGTCAAGGCTGATGCAAAGAAGCAAGCCGAGAAAGCGAAGGCTGCTCGTATCAATGCCGCCAATAAGAAAAAGGAAAGAGAGATCGAAATCCAGACGGAAGCATACTTCCGTGCAATGAGAAAATTCAGCGACGAACAGATGAATATTTTCGGGGATGTGTGTCCGATCAATGTTCCTGACGAGGCGACCGATGTTTTGGGAGAGAAGTCCTCGGAAGATAATTCGGACAACTAATTAAATATTTAAGTAAGTGGGTGGATAGGGAGCAGATGTAAATTTGCTCCCATTTTCACTATAAGGAGAAATTATGATATACATTACCGGCGATACTCACGCAGATTTTAAGCGTTTTTCAACCAGGGTATTTCCAGACCAGAGCAAAATGACGAAAGATGACTATGTGATTATCTGTGGAGATTTTGGTGGGATTTGGGATAATCTGGTTTCATCTGCAAGTGAAAAGTATTGGCTTGATTGGTTGGATGATAAGCCATTTACCACTTTGTTTGTAGATGGCAACCACAGTAATTTCGATAGGTTAAAGAAATTCCCAAGAGTTAGTTTTCACGGTGGTTTAGCTCATAAAATAAACGATAGCATCTACCATCTTATGCGTGGCTATGTATTTGATTTCGATGGCGAAAAGTTTTTTGCTTTCGGTGGCGCCAAGAGTCACGATATTCAGGATGGTATTTTGGACGTTAAGGACTATGAAAGCCTTAGAGAATTAGTGCGTGATTATAATCTCCGGACGAGATACGGTCAAATGCTCAGAATCAATCATTATTCTTGGTGGAAGGACGAATTACCAAGTTCCGCAGAAATGAATCGGGGGATCGAGAATCTAAGGAAAGTTGGATTCAAGGTTGATTACGTGATTACACATTGTTTGCCACAATCAGTTATCAATACGAGATACCCTGATAGCACAGATAGAATAACAAAGTATTTTGATAAATTGGTTCTTGATTATGGACTGGATTTCAAAAGATGGCATTGTGGACACTATCATTTTATCGGGAACCTGTTCGGCAAGTACGATGTCCATTATGAAGATATTGTAAGAATACAGTGAGGTTGATTGAATGCTGCATACATTAAATAGTGGTTGGGCTAAAATCCTGCTCAACCAAAACCTCAAAGATCAATCGAAGTTGTTTTTATTTGTGACTGACGGTAGCCCAAGGGAAATGGGAGAGATATACAAAGCTATGAATGAAACCAATAATTTCTCTGGTGTATTTGTTATTTCGATTGATAATATGACAGATATTATGAAACGAGTAAAAGCTGGTCAGGGTGAAATGCCGATGTTTGACGACATTCTGATTTCACACGAACTATACGATATTTTTCTCAAAGACTTTTTAAGTCGGCATTGCAAAAGGAAAGGTGCATAATGGACAACAAGTTTTCTGAAAAAGTAAAGCGCGAATTTATCCGGGAGATAAATAAGGATAAATGGCTCCGTAGAATTTTGAGAAACTATGCTATATATAAACAAGCAAATATGAGGAAGCAATCTTTCTCTGAAAAATTACGTGCAAAACTATCATTAAACAAAGAAACGGAGGAGGCAAAATGATTTGTTTTTATCATTCAGATAATGACGGCAAATGTGCTGGATATTGGGTAAAAGAAATTGCCCGCATACACGATAAATGCAAATATCCATTCCAACTATTTAAGATCGACTACGGCATTCCATTTCCATTCGAGATGATCCACAAGGATGAATCAGTCTATATTGTTGATTATTCTATTGAGCCAAGCGAAATGGACAAGTTATTAACCATTACAGAGAACGTAACTTGGATAGATCATCATATTTCCGCAATAGAAAAATACAGGAATTATGACAAGGAGATCAGAGGATTGAGATATAACGGCATAGCTGGATGTATGCTCACGTATTGTTTCCTTGCTTGTATGGTTAATGTAGACACCGGAGAAGTCACAAAAGAGTTTGATCCGGAAATGGTTGAATCAGCTCCGTATTTCACCAAACTTATTGCTGATTATGATGTTTGGACTTTTGAATATGGAGATCATACGAGATTCTTTCAAAAGGGTTTTACTCTTTATCCAAATGAACCAGACGAGGAAATTTGGAAAATGATGTATGAAGAAGATTTGCTATTCCCGCGAGATCGTAAGATCATCAAGAGAATGATAGATCAAGGCAGGGTTATAACGGAATACCGTAATAGTATGATGAAAGACTACTGCGATAAGAAGGGATTTGTTGCCGTTTTTGACGATTATAAAAATTGCTATGCTCTGAATATGGGGATGGTCGGCTCTGATGATTTTGTGATCGAAAATCCCGATCAATACGATATACTCATCGGATTCTCATTTGATGGTGAGTTATGGACTTATTCTCTCCGGTCAAACAATATTGACGTATCAAAAGTTGCGGCGAAGTATGGTGGTGGCGGTCACAAAGCTGCCGCAGGGTTTAATTCAAAAACGCTATTATTAAAAGCGGCTAACAAAAAGGAGGGCTAATATGATAATTGCCATTGTGGTTCTTTCTATGGTTCTCGCTTTCGTAACCGCGTATATGGTAGCAATTAGAATTCGCAATGTACATTTAGAAAACGACAATGATGAATTACGAAGCAAAGTTTCCGAACTATCATTGACAATTTCACAGAATGAACAGGTGATTGGCGTACTGACAGCATATACGCAGAAAAAGATTAAAAAAGAAAACCATAAAAAAGATCAGAAAGATGTGAATGAATATGACACACCTGAAAAAGCAAGAGAAAGCAAATCCGATAGCTAAAATCATCGGAATTATTCTGTTAGTTTTTATTGTGTTATCTATTGCTATTTGTTCAGTTGCATTGTTCTCCATAAAAGTGACGCCAGAGCAGAAGCGGATAGAACCTATGACATTGGGAATCGAAACCAGCCGATCGTCTGAATCTGTAACTGAAACTGAAAAGGTCACTACGAAACCTACGGAGCCGACAGAGCAAACAGAAGTATCAACCTCTGTGTCTACTCAAAGACCTACAGAAAAGCAAACCGATTCACTAACAGAAACCACAGTATCAATTGTAAACGATCCATCCGAATGCTCATCATATATGTTGGATATAGCAAATCCGGATTATACATATCACCCACAAACAATCCAATTGTCCTATGATGATCGAGAATTAGCAGCGAAAATTGTGATGGGAGAGTTCGGTGATGGTGGCTATACTGCGTGCTGTTTACAAACTCAGGCGTTGAGAGATGCTGTTATTCTTCGCGGCAGCAGTGTCGAAGAAGTCTATCACGCCTATCAATATGATGTTTATGGGTTTACCCTTGCACCAAATCAGAACTGTTATGATGCCGTTGATTATATTTTTGGATCAGGCGGATTAGCAGTTCCACATAGAATATTGTTTATGTATTGTCCTGCATATGCTTCAAGCTCCTGGCACGAAAGTCAAAACTTCGTTGTCGAATACTTGGGCGTTAGATTTTTTGATGCTTGGTGAAACAAAAAGAAGGTGAACAATGACTAATTATTACATAGCAGATTTACATTTTGGACACACAAACATTATTAATTTCGATAAGCGTCCTTTTTCAAGTACAAAAGAAATGGAAGAAACAATCATCAGAAATTGGAATGGGCGTGTAACCAAAGATGATAAGGTTTATATCCTCGGAGATTTTTGTTGGGACTTAGAAAGGGAATGGATCAGTATTCTCGACAAACTGAATGGTTATAAGGTTCTAATCATAGGGAATCACGATCTCAAAAGTCCCACGTTGGCTCTCAAAAAGAGATTTATTAAAATCTGCGATAGGGAAGAAGTAAAAGATAATGGTAGACGTATCATCTTAGACCATTATCCTATTCTGTTCTATCGCGGGAGCTACAACAAAGACGTTTGGCAATTTTGCGGACATACTCATAACCGGACAAACGAGGAAATGAAGCGCCGCGAATATGTGCAAGACCTCATTGATTCTCGTAAAGAGGACTATGACAATCGAGGTCAGATTATCAATGTTGGCTGTATGATGGAATATGTAAACTACACACCAAGAACAGCAGATGAGTTAATTGCTTGGTGGCACGATTATTATATTGAACACAAAGGGAAGTTTTAAATGAAAACTGTACTAATCGTTGGCGGAGTTATTATCGCCGGAATCTTAGGCATTGGTTGGTTATCGATCTATGCCATAACGAAGGCATCTATCGCGGAAGCAGATATGGAAGATTATTATGTTTGTCCTAAATATGGGAGCCAGAACCGTGATTGTTACAAATGCAAAAACGTAGCGTATAACTTTGATGGTGACTTGGATTGTAACGTAAGCGGAAAGATAAGAAAGGCAAATAATGGCAAAAGACATAAGAGATCGGATTATCGCTGCATTGTGTAATCCACATAGCAATCTGGATGAACTTGAACAGACATTGAAAAAGTATGGGATTGCTTTACGAGATGATAACGGAGAGTGCAGAAGTACGATAGAGATACTGAAAGATATTTCAGAATATCAGGGAGAAGTGGATGAATAAAATAACTACATTGTATGCGGTGAGAGATAAATCCACCGGTCAGCTTGTAAACGGTTTAACAAGCCCTGCTCATAAGTTTTGGATTCAGCGTGGCAAGGCTCAATCTGCTATAAATAATTACCGTGATGGTTTTAGGCATATTTACAAGGAGAATTTAGAGGTAGTAACACTCTATTGTTATGATGAAGAAGTTCCAGAATTGCTAATGAACCTCGTAAATGCGACAAGTGCGTTAAAAACTGAGGGTATTATTTTTAACGAAAGTGAAATGTCACACTTGACTCCGGAAGAAGAAAAAGAACTTCACACGCAGATTGATGGTAAACCTCTGATTGGTGTTGATGGTAGACCGATAAATGCATTTGATGATAACACCCCTACCGATTCAAGATTGATTCCAAAGAAACCATTACCTGAGAATAAATACTATGGTAATGGCAGGTGTCCGCATTGTGGCGTGTACTTTGTTGATAAATTAACGAACTATTGTGGCAACTGTGGACAAGCATTGGATTGGGGGTGAGTAAGATGAAAAAGTTTTTAGGCAAGGTAGATAGGCTCTCTAATATCCTGTCAAAATATGAAATCGAGGATCAGGACAAGTATTCAGAGGGCATATTCAATCTCGCCATCAAGAATCACGAATGGATTTATCTCGTTGACGAGAATCAGAAACCACTTGGATATTTCAATCAGTTTTGGATCGAGGAAGTTGACGGCGTAAAGTATGTTTTCGGCTCTGGATTTATTTTCGATGATGTTGACTTCAACAAAGTGCCAGCACTAAAGAATTTCCAACTCGTTGAAAATGTAATTAACTCTGAAATGGTGCTTGATACAGGCGAAAACGCTGAAAATTGCACTTGTGAATAAAAACATTATTTTATCGTCAAAATAGGCACAATATATAGTGGTGTAGCGATATAAATATACTATATATAGTATGTCAGAAATAGGGAGAATACAAAATGAAGTTATATGCTGTAGTTCAGAAGAAAGAACTGACTGGAGAACCGATGCGGATTCTTGGAGTCACAAAATATCCGAAAGATGCCAAGGTTTTCGCGGCAGAACAAAACGACTACGAGAGAAGTAAATATGATGCACCATATTTTACAACATTGGATGGATATGAACTCTGTGAAGTCATCGAGTTTGAAAGCGAAAACATCAACACGAAAATTGACGTGTCGCCATTAATCTTATATAGATTCATTTACGATTTGGATGGTTCTTTGCGGGATAATTGGGATGATGGATATACACTAAAGGAATACACGGATATTCATTATGATGAAGAACACAGGGACGGAGAATTGGTTCCAATCATTTATGCTCAAATGACATTTGAGAGCAGTATTCCCGGAAGCGCCATTCTTGGCATTGCACAGGATAGGATTGATAAGTTTATTAAGGAGCATTATGAATCAAAATAACGAAATAGTTGAAACTAATATGTTCGATAAGGTTGAGCGGTATGAAAACTGTACCGTTGAAGTATTAACAAACACCATAACAGGAGAAGTATCTATTGGTTGGTGGCGAAATGATACCCCTCCAATTGAGTTAGGAGAATAATATGGTAAGTGGAGAACAAATGAGAAAAAAATCAAATAAAGGTGTTGCAAAACAATTAAAGTATAGTATCAGAAAGATTAATAGTGAAATCAGAGAAACCGCCAAGAGAGGCTATACGAGTTGTCGTACAACAATTGGCTTTTGCTTTTCTGACGATGACATTAAAACAATAGAGAAATATTACACTTCACTTGGCTATAAAATAAAAATTGACGTAACCTGGTGCGATGTTAGTGTAGAATGGTAATAAATATGGATAAGTACAAGATTTTTATCAGAAAATGTATTGTTTCAATTAATGGTAGATATTTTTGTCAAAAGAATGATTTAGTAATCGAAGATGTTACCAATGGCTTCGTTAATGAAACGACAGATTATTACAAATCGGATGAATGGGATAAATTTGTAATGATTGTAAGGAGTAAAACTGACGCATTTATAGCAAATCGTTGTTTTAGTAAAGACGAAGTAATTTGTGACAATAATTGCTTAATTAGCAATAGTAATGCAAGAAAAAGCAATTTTGAATCAGGTAAAATATCTGTCATATATACGGAACCAGGATATGACATATCGATCAGTGAGATTATAAAGAGTTTCGGTCACAAAAAAGCATTAGCCTATTTATTTCAAGAACTTAGTAAGTTGAAGGATGGTAGCAATGAATAATAAATGGGTTCGTGCCGCGATTCCGGCACTACTTATACATATTTCAGTAGGCACAGTTTATTGTTGGTCTACATTCAAACAATCCATAGCAGAACAGATCGGTATGACGCCTTTCACCGTTGGATGGGCTTTTTCGTTGGCTATCTTCTTCCTCGGAATGTCTGCTGCATTTGCGGGCAAGTTTGTCGAGAGAAATATACATAAATCGTCATTAACTTCTTGCATTTGTTTTGCTGTCGGTATGATCGGAACGGGATTCTCTATCCAATTCCTGACAGGTTGGGCGGCTATGATCTGTATATATCTATGCTACGGAGCGATTATGGGAATAGGATTAGGAATCGGTTATCTTACTCCCGTCAAAACACTAATGCTCTGGTTCAGTGAAAACAAAGGGCTTGCAACAGGCATTTCGATTATGGGATTCGGACTTGCAAAAGCTATTGCGACGCCGATTATGGAATGGTTACAGAACAATTTCGGAATAGCGCCTATGTTTATGATCCTAGGTGCTGCGTATTTCTGCTTAATGTTCCTCGGACATATCCTTTTGAAAAAACCCGAAGGATGGGTAGAGTCGGCAAATAAGGATGATACTAATGTTCTGCTAATGTTTAAGAATAAACAGTTCGTTGGAATTTGGTTGATGTTCTTTATTAATATTCATTGTGGATTGATGATTATCTCTTATGAAAAGCAGATTTTGAATGTTACATTTGCTGGGACTGCTGCGCTTGCTACGATTGTTAGTGTAATACCTTCAGTTACCGCAGGATTTAACGCTCTCGGCAGAATTGGATATTCAACATTATCCGATAAATTCAAGGAACGCAATACAGTGTATATGATTATTTTCGTTAGTTGTATTGCTATCTCATTTGTCGTATTCCTATTCGATACAGTAAACCAAGCGGGAAATATTGTATTTTCAATAATAGTAATTATATCACTATTAGTTATTAACGCAGGATATGGTGGCGGCTTCTCGACTCTACCCGCATTGCTATCTGAGCGATTCGGGATGAAGAAGATAAGCCAGATTCACGGGTTGGCTTTATCAGCTTGGGCGATCGCAGGTTTAACTGGCAATAATACATCAGAGATTATATTAAATAAAACCAACAATTATAATATTATTTTTATGATTGGCGCCATCTTATATATTGTGGCAATGGCGATCTGTTGGCTGATTGTAGGATCAAAGGATCATCAAAATGTATAAGAAAGAATTGAACAACCTTGATAAAGATGAACTAAATTGGTTGGTTCGTGAATTTATTGCCGATGAATCAATGATATGTGAACTATTAGTTGAAGCAAGTAAGTCACATTTGTCACCGGAAGAAGCACTAAAAGAAATTAGAAACCATCTTAAAGCACTTCATTTCACGTTTTATAACGGTGATACACTTAAAACCGAAATAGAGTTCAAAATGGGTAAGATTTCAAGATCAGAATGCAGACAAAGATTGGGTCTGGATTAAGGAGATATTATAATGAACAGAATGGAAGAATTAAGAAAGCAATTAGCTGAGTATCAGGCTAAAGTTGAGAAAATCAATAGTATTGATTCCAGCCTTGTAATGGTTCAGGATCGCCTAAAGTCAGCAAAAGAAAGTTATAACAACTATATAGACAGTCAAAATGAAGTAATCAGAGCCATTGTCGCTATGGGAATTAATTGTCCCGAAAAGGTCTTTGGCAAGGATAAAATGAGTTTGCGGGATATGGTTGTTGACTATATTTCTGATTTGAAACGCAGCGGTGATTCTTACAAGATGGATGAAATACTCAGTGTTATTTTGGAGAAGTTAGGAATATGAGTGAATGGATTTCAGTAAAAGAAGCGCTTCCAGCTTCGGAAAGAACGGTTTTAATCACAGCCGTCCATAAACATCCCCATACCGGTAAAGACATTTACAATGTATTTTATGCCTTTTATGAAAATGGCGACGTTTTGATGGAAAATAGTGATTACGAGTGGGATTTCGATCCTGATTTAGATGATGTTTTGAGGTATAACCAAAAAGCAGACGATTATTATGTGCCTTCCGGATGGTATGAATGTGTTGAATTTTCCGAAAGATTTTCGCCCATTTGGTCTGAATACAAAGTAATTGCTTGGATGAACTTGCCTGAACCATTTAGACCAACAAAAGAAGATATTACTCCCCCCGAAATGGGAACAATTAAAAATTGAGGGATTCTAAATGACATCGACTACATCTCTCTTGATTCTTCTTTCAATGGTGTTTTGCCATTTGATCGACGATTATAAAATACAGGGAATCCTTGCAGATATGAAGCAAAGGGAATGGTGGAAAAGAAATGCTCCGGACAGACTATATAAATACGATTATATTGTTGCATTAATTGAGCATTCCTTTTCGTGGACGTTTTCGATCCATCTCCCGATTATTATTTATGGGATAATTTCACATATTGTAATACCAACCCCAGCGTTGATTGTTACATTTGTGTTTAGTATGGTTGGTCACGCTGTTACAGACGACCTAAAAGCGAACAAAAAATACATAAATCTAATTATAGATCAGAGTATCCATTTGGTGCAAATCGTCACCATTTGGTGTTGGTATTTGATATTATTTAAGGGAATAGAAGTATGAATGTTATTGTAATGAGTCGTGGCAAGGCTATTGAATATTGTAATAATGACCATTGGTGTGACGACTCTGTGATGATTTCACTATTTACTCCATATATAGACTACCCGAATGTCCCGTTTTGCAGTTATGCAAACTGTGTAAAAGATATTTTGTTTATCTCATTTTGTGATGCTGATGGCGTCAATGATAGAGATGTATATGGACACACTGTTACGGAATATGATTTGTTCACTGATGAACAAGCGAAGCAAATCATTGATTTTGTAGAGAAAAATAAAGAGCGAAAAATCATCGTGCATTGTGATGCCGGGATTTCACGCTCGTCTGGCGTAGCGGCTGCTATCCTGCGCCACTATACCGGTAGTGACGATGCTATCTTTAATAACAGGAGATATGCTCCTAATATGTTTGTATATTATCGGCTACTTAAAAACTATGGAGATTGGGGATTTTTGGAGTCAGATGGTGAAATTGAGGTAGAAGTATGACAGATAAGATTGGAGAAATGAAAACTCTGATAGAGAAATTAAATACTTGTCGTGATATGTATTATAATTTCGACACGAGCTTAATTTCTGATAGGGAATATGATTCCCTATTTGATAAACTGACTGAATATGAAAAAGAAACGGGCATTGTATATCCTAATTCACCGACCCAAAGTGTCGGATATGCAGTAATCAGTAAATTAGAAAAGGTTACACATAATCACGAATTGCTCTCATTGGATAAAACCACCGAGATCAATAATTTTATATCTTTCTTTGGTGATAGAACTTATATTGTTATGCCAAAGTTGGATGGATTAACTTGCTCTATTACTTATCGCAATGGTGAACTCGTTAAAGCAGAAAGTCGTGGAGATGGTATCGTTGGTGAGGATATAACTCACAATGCAAAAGTATTCACAAACTTGCCGAAATCCATTCCGTTTAATGATGAGTTGATTGTCGATGGAGAATGTATTATCACGAGAGATACTTTTGAGGCGATCAACGCTAATCAGAGAGCAAATGGATTAAAAGAGTATAAGAATGTAAGAAATCTGGCAAGCGGAACTGCAAGACACTTTGATAGTAGTATTGTTGCCAAAAGAAACGCTCAGTTTATTGCTTGGAAACTATATAAGGCAGATGGCGTTAAATTTACGACACATTTTGCCGCAATCAAGTGGCTGCAAGAATTAGGATTTGCAACTGTAGCGCCACAACCGGTATTGAGAAATAAGGCAATATTGCTCGATTTAACTTGTGAAGAATTGATCGAGTATATGAAAAAGATTTATGATGATTTAGGCATACCGATCGATGGTATGGTTGGTATGTTTGATAATATCAAGTATGGATTAAGCCTCGGCAGCACATCACATCATCCTCGTCATTCTTTGGCTTTTAAGTTTTATCCAGAAGAAAATGAAACAATTTTGAGAGATATTGAATGGTCTACAAGCAGAACAGGATTGGTTAATCCGGTGGCAATTTTCGATCCGATTGAAATCGACGGTACAACGGTAAGCCGTGCCACACTCAATAACGTGAGTATTATTCGTGAATTGCAACTCGGCATTGGAGATAAGATCAATGTTATTAAGGCAAATGAGATTATCCCACAAATCAAGGAAAACTTGACGAGAAGTGATACATACGAAATCCCGAAGGTTTGTCCATCTTGCGGAAAACCAACGGTTATCGAAAACAATAACGGGAGAGAAGTGCTGCGTTGCCGAAACGATAACTGCCCTGAAAAGATTCACGATAAGATAGCGAATTTTGCATCAAGAGATGGTTTGAATATCGTGGGTATTTCAGAAGAAAGACTCAAAGCCTTAATGAGTATGGGGTATATAACTTCATTTGCCGACTTATATCATCTCAAAAACCACCGTGATGAAATAATCGGAAAGCCTGGATTCGGAGAAAATAGTGTAGACAATATACTACAAGCGATCGAAGAAAGCCGAAAATGTAAATTATCTAATGTAATCGTTGCAATAGGCATTCCAAACATAGGCAAAACTACGGCAAAAACGATCTCTGAATATGTGGATCAGAAATACGAATTTGTCAACCAATTATATGGCGGTGAGTTGAGAAATTCTCTTGAAGTGTTTTTATATATGGCAGCAGGAGAAATAACACACTTTGATTGGAGCAGACTTCCCGGAATCGGAGAAAAGACATCCAGCGACATTAACAATTTTGTATCTGAAATAGCTTTTGAGATTAACGCATTGGTAAAAGAGTTAGATGTTTCATCTGATTTCGATAAATCATCAAATAATCTATCGGGAAAAACGTTTTGTATAACTGGCAAGTTAGACAAATTTTCAAATAGGAGAGAGTTGGTAGCCGATATTGAATCTCACGGCGGAATTGTCGTATCGGCTGTAACGGCAAAAACTAATTATTTAATAACCAATGATAAAAGCTCAGGAAGTTCAAAAAATAAGGCTGCGGAAAAGTTTGGAACACAGATTATTTCTGAAGGCGAATACATTGAATTAGCATCGTTGTAAAATTATTTACAAGAAATAAAACAAAATGCGTTGACAAACGAAAAATATTACATTATAATATATAATAGTGAAAAGAGGTGAGTAATAATGATGAGAGTTAAGGTTGAACTTAGCAATATTGATGAGGTAAAACGCTTTACGGAAGCAGTCAAAACCGTCGATTGTGATGTACGCCTGGTTGGTAAGGATGAGAACGGAAATGATTGGAATCTTTCTGCAAAATCGCTTCTCTGTTCTCTCGTAGTGTCAAAAAGCCAACAAACCGAGAGGGCGCATACTGCTCACGATGTTGATTGGAACACTACTTGGTGTGAATGCGAGAAAGACATTTATTCGCTGATCCAAGATTTTGTTGTTGTGTAAATCAAGAAATAAAGAAAAATCGGCAGAATAACGAAATTTGATTATAGGAGTTATCAATTCAAAATATGAGTAATGATCGAAAGTCTTATGAATTAGTGAATTTTTGTGAGTTTGATAAATTCGCATCTACGAGCTATTGTGCGATCCACGGAGTAGATGAAAGTATCAATCTTGGCGATATTACAAAGGTTGATGAAACTAAGATTCCTCCGTTTAATATGATTTGTGGTGGATCGCCTTGTCAAGATTTCAGCGTTGCCGGAAATCAAGCTGGCAGTATGTGGAAGTGTAAGGAATGCAATCACGAGTATAATCCATTAACAGTTCACCATTCAGTAAGGCATCAATGCCCGAATTGCGGAAGTGAAGAACTCGACAAATCAAGAAGCTCACTGCTAGTTGAGTGGCTGAGGGTTATTCGAGCAAACAAGCCTAAATGGGGCATTTATGAGAATGTCAAGAATATCGTTGGCAAACGATTCAAAGACACATTTCAAATGTTCATTAATGAACTTCACGAGTATGGATATAACACCTATTACAAAATTCTGAATGCAAAAGATTATGGGATTCCGCAAAACAGAGAAAGAGTATATCTGATAATCGTACAGAAAGAACTTGATAATGGTAAATTCAAGTTTCCTGAAGGATTTGATAACGGGCTGAGATTAAAAGATTTGCTCGAAGATGAAGTTGACGAGAAATACTATAACGATTCCGATAAAGCAAAAGAGCTTATCGAAACCCTTATCAGCGACGGCAAATTAGAAAAAGAGATTTCTAACGCTGTAAGGGCAGGGGGAGAGGCAGTATAGATCGTCATCAATGGGATATGGTTCAAGAAAGACAATGCTAATATCCAATCAAGGTTGTCGATGTGAGAGATTCACAGAGTTGGCTAACACATTGATGGCACGTGATTACAAAGGTTTTGGGAATCAAAGTATGAACGGAGTAATGGAATGTCCGAACAAGGAATAGTGAGATTAATTCACAGAGGTTCGGGGGGACAACAAGGTTGGATATATTCAATTGATGGATTGCTCTCTACGATCCCATCATCTTGCTATAAAGACCCTCCAAAAATCGTAGTTATCTGCGAGAAAAGGGTGAAAGATGAAAGTAACAAAAGTAAGGATTAAACAAGCCACGAAAATCGGTTATATAGAGTGCTGCGTTCCCGGCGTCGCGGATTTGAGTTTTCCAAATTCAAAGACGCGCCGAGGACGGGTTCAATCGGGGGAGAAGTTTGTCCAACAATAACAGCAACTAATCCTGTGATCTATGTTATCGAACCTATTGATGATGGCTTAACAAAGAAATGACAGAAGAAAAACAAGTTTTAGTTAAGTTGGGGAATGTGTATGGTAACTATTCTGGTATGAGTTTTGCCGGGAATGTATGGGACAAGGATTATTACTGCCCTGCTCTACGGACTATGCAGGGGGGGAGGTAATCAACCAATGGTTATCGTAATTGTTAAAATCCCTAATTCTTCTATGGAGAGTATATGAGTAAAGAAAAGATAATCTGTGAACAGAGAACTGATGAGGGGCTGCGTACATTCAAAAGCGGCACGATCGGCACTATTCGCACCATTGACGCGGGGGTGATAAGCGAGTGATTGAAAAAGATAATCAGGATGTTGGTTATCGTATCCGGCGACTTACACCAAAAGAATGTTGGCGTTTAATGGGATTCTCCGATGAGGATTTTGAAAAGGCGCGAAAAGCATTAAACGATAGGTTCTACAAAGGTAAAGATAAATCTGCTTCACAGCTTTACAAGCAAGCCGGTAATTCAATTGTAACCGACGTATTATTTTACATATTTCTTGAATTATATAAGGTTATGCCTTATTTGTTTGAAGATTTGAAAGTAAGCAGTTACTTTTCAGGAATAGGAGCATTTGAAATTGCTCTGGACAGATTGTTTAATACAATCGGTGGAAGTTCAGCAGAACATTTTATTCTCTCGCCTGAATCCGGGGGGAGAAGCACAATAATCTACGATGATTACAACAGCAGAATCAGACAAGACCAATCAACCATAGGTACGGTTACTACAAAGATTGGTTATGAATGTTTGAGAAGCGCTTTTAAGTTAATTGAATATGAGAATAGCAATTATTGATGCGGATTTGATCGGCAGAAAAAAACATAGATTCCCAAATTTAGTTTGTATGAAAATATCCTCTTACTACAAACTCAGGGGGAAAGATGTTGTATTAAAACTTGATTATGATGATTTACAATCATTTGAAAAAGTATTTATCAGTAAAGTTTTTACCGATACACCTATAGATGAAAATATTTTACATATATCTAATGTTCAGTATGGTGGTACGGGATTCTTTTATGATAAAGCACCACCTCTGCCATACGAAATCGAACACTCTATGCCGGACTATCACTTATATGACGATTGGGTAAACGAACAGTTGATTAATGGCAGAGGAAAAAGAGTTGAGTACAAATACTATTTAGATTATTCGATAGGATTTTTAACTCGTGGATGCTTTAGGCAATGTGAGTTTTGTGTTAATAAAAATTATAAACGTGTTCAACACCATAGCCCATTACAAGAGTTCTATGATCCGAATAGAAAGAAGATTTGTTTGTTAGATGACAATTTTTTGGGTTGCAATAAGTGGGAAGAATTACTTGTCGAATTGCAATCGACTAATAAGCCATTTCAATTCAAACAAGGTTTAGACGAAAGAATACTTACCGAAAAGAAATGTGAAGTTTTATTCAAAAGCAAATATGATGGAGATTATATTTTCGCTTTTGATAATGTCGCCGATTATGATTTGATTGAAAGAAAACTAATACTTCTCAGAAAATATACCGATTCAATTCCCAAATTCTACTGTTTTTGTGGATTTGATCGAAATGATAAATGGGATTTGGAATTTTGGAAACAAGACTTATTTGATTTGTTTAAAAGAATCGAATTGCTCATAAAGTATGGTTGTATTCCTTACATTATGAGATTTAACAGATATACCGAATCACCATACAAGGGATTCTATATAACAATCACCAGATGGTGTAATCAGCCGAGTTTCTTCAAAAAGAAATCTATTCGTGAATTTGTTATGGCAGATCAAGAATATGAACAAAACGTCCGTAGAGGAAAGAAAACGAAAGAAACTAAATGTAAAAGTCTAATTTATTTAGAACAAATAGAACAAGAGTTGCCGGAATTAGCGGCAAAATACTTTGATATGAAATATTCTCAATGAGGTGTAAATTGGATCGTAAAGGTTTAGTAATTGTAGGCTATCAGGGAATTGGCAAATCAACACTTGCTTATCATAACCCAACTGTTGTTGATCTCGAAAGCAGCAATTTCTTTGTGGATGGTAAGAGAGCTGATGATTGGTACATTCCGTACTGTAATGTAGCAAGATCGTTATGTCAACAAGGGTTTATCGTCTGTGTTTCTTCTCACAAGGTAGTTCGTGACGAGTTACAGAGAAAACCGGCAAGAAGGCAAATTATTGTTTATCCCGCACTGTCAATTAAAGAACAGTGGGTAAACAAACTCAAATATCGCTATGAGGGGGACGATAGCGATAAGAACTACAAAGCATATATGAATGCCAAGGAATGTTATGAAGATAACATCAACGAACTGATGAATCAGGAAGGATTCGAGCATCAGGTTCTTGACGGAATGGATTACAACTTGGCTGAAATTTTAAAACCATATTAAAGGAGAACAAAAAATGAGAAGGCAACCCAAGAATCACAAAGTAAGGTCGGTTATACTTGATTTATTAAATACGGACAAGGCTACACGTTCCGATGATATTTATCTGTATAAGCAGGTTATCAAACAGACAAATCCTGGACTCCTTAGTAAGTCTTTCGATCAAGTGCTTTCAGAACATTTTGATAATGGTCTGGTTCACTTTGAAACGGTACGCAGAACAAGGGCGCAAATCCAGAGCTGCCATCCTGAGCTTGTCGATAAGGTTACTTATGGCAAGCGCAAGAAGAAGGCAGAAAGATATATTAAGGAATTGATGCTCTCGTGATTATCAATCGTATATGGGCTATGCCGAATAGTCAAACGTTCAGCATTAAACCGATCAAAGAATTGGTTGAGCGCCATTTGTGCCAGGGGGTATCATAATTGATCCTTTTGCAAATGGTTGCAAGTATGGAACGATAACCAATGATCTAAATCCAAAATTTGATACTACATATCATTTGGATGCGTTGGATTTCCTAAAACTGATAGAATCCGAATCTGCTGATGTGGTCTTATACGATCCACCTTATTCTCTCCGGCAAGTGAAAGAATGCTATGAGGGTGTCGGAATCACGGTAACGGCAGAACACACCAAATCATCCTGGAGGGCTAAACATCTCGATGAAATTGCGCGAATTGTCAAGCCGAATGGTTTATGCCTAAGTTTCGGTTGGAATACAAATGGTGTCGGTAAAAAGCGAGGATTTGAAATAATCGAGATTCTTATTGTGGCTCACGGAGGAAGTAAGAACGATACATTATGTACGGTAGAAAGAAAAGTAAGTTAAACGGTGCAGATAAAATGCTCGTTTTATCATTAAAAAAATCAAGAGAAAGAAGGTATTATTAGATGAAAACGTATGATCCCAAGCCCATTGATACAAGTGATGTGGAACTTTCGTCCGAACTTTTGGCATTGACCGAGAGGTTGGCAGAGAATACACACGACGTATGGGCGCAGGGAAGAATCGCCCAAGGCTGGCAGTATGGCGAAACCAGAGATGATGAGAAGAAACTTCATCCTTGCTTGGTTCCTTATGATGAGCTGCCTGAGTCCGAAAAAGAGTACGATAGAAATACCGCGCTCGAAACCATTAAATTGATCCACAAATTAGGCTACTTTATCGGTAGTTAATGAAAGGAAGTAAAGAAATGAACTTTTTGAACAGTATGAACGGAATGTTCGGTAAGGTACAGGCGGGAATGTGCAGACTCTCTATGGCAGGGGGTATTGCAGTCAAGACTTCCGGTGGTTACAAGAGTTATAACCTTAAAAAGAATCGCCTGACGAATTGCACCAATTTTGTTTTTGATATTGGTGATGAGTTTTTCTTCGTAATTCCGACCAATAAGGTTGAAATTGGTGACATCATCCTTGTAAATAAACTTCCCAAGTGTGTTATCGGTGTTGAAAAGGGAAGCATTGAAGTAATCAATTACGAGGATTCCACGATTGAGAAGATCATCCCTGAACGTCACGTATTTATGGGAAATACATATTTCTATGGCAAGATTGTTTCTGCGTTCGGCACTGATTTGCTGAAGGGCAAGGGCGGTATGAAGAATATTATGTCCTATATGATGATGTCAGAAATGATGAAGGGCAATGCTGGTAGTAACGGTGGTGGTTTAAGTGCTATTCTTCCTCTGATGATGTTAAATGGCGGCTCCGGCAGTGTTCCGAATATCTTTGAGGGAATGTTTGATTTCTCCGATGATGAGGAAGATGTTGTTGATGAAACGGAGGCGACTGAGTAATGGGCGGAGGCGCTTGGACTGAAAAAGAATATACTGCGTATTCGTGTTCCGTTGGCAGATCGGTAACAAAGGGCGCCTCTGGTACGATGTGCTTTATGGCTGATGATTATACAGCACAGGAAGTATATAAGTCACGCCATTTACAGCCCGAACTTGATCCCTATAAAGTAATGAGAGAGTGTTGTGATTCGGACGAGCATCCTAACACGATTCCCGTTATTTTGGCTCTTGATGTTACTGGCAGTATGGGAAGCACTGCTGTATCAGTTGCGGCAAAACTGAATGAAGTAATGACCGAACTTTATAAGAAGGTTACGGATGTTGAGTTCTGTATTATGGGTATTGGTGATTTGTCTTGGGACACAACACCTATTCAGATTTCACAGTTTGAATCCGATATTCGTATTGCCGAACAACTTGATAAGATTTACTTCGAGGGCGGTGGTGGCGGAAATCGTTATGAGTCATATACTGCTGCTTGGTATATGGGATTGAATCATACCAAACTCGATTGCTGGAAGCGTGGCAAGAAGGGCATTATCATTACAATGGGTGATGAACCTTTGAATCCATATCTGCCTCACGTAAGGCTTGCAGGTGTGACCGGTGATGTCGTACAGGCAGATGTTGAAACCAAGGATTTATATGCCGAGGTAATTGAGAAGTTTGATGTATATCATCTTGCTGTCGATGGCGGCACTTCAAATTGCTATAAGCGTTATGAGGATGATATTACCAAGTCTTATGGTGAATATCTCGATGAAAACCATCTTTTTGTAACCAATCTGAACAGTATTGCTGGTGCAATCGTTAATATCGTAACAAATGCCGTGAATGGTAGTGTAACTGCTCCGGTAAACACAACAGAAATTTCTTGGTGATAATATGAAAAAACAGGTCAAAGTAATTATTGGCGCGAATTATGGTGATGAGGGTAAGGGTCTGGCAACTGTGTATTTTGCGGAACAAGCACAGCGGCAGGATCAAAAATGCTTAAATGTGCTTTTTAATGGCGGCTGCCAGAGAGGACATACAGTAGAAACGGAAGATGGATTCCGACACGTTTACTCACATTTCGGTTGCGGTTCACATTTCGGTGCTGATACTTACTTTGACCGAAATTTTATGGTAAATCCGGTAATGTTCATTCAGGAGTGCCATAAACTGACCGGCAAAGGCGAGAAGATTCCAAAATGTTTCATCTCGCCTAAGTGTCGTGTTATTACCATATATGATATGCTAATCAACCAAATAAGAGAAAACCATCGTGGAAATGATCGTCACGGTTCTTGCGGTCACGGAATATGGGAAACAAGACGCCGGTATGATAATGGCAAATTTGCCAAGACGTTCGGTGAATTGGTTAATATGAAAGAATTTGAACTGCATAATTATCTTTATCGTATCGCTAATGAATACTCAATGAATAGATTGAAGTATTGCGGAATCTCTTTGGAAGATATACCCGACAGGTATATGAGCCATTTTTGTTCTGAAGGTCTTATTAACCATTATATCCGTGATTTCAAAGAAATGATAAATCACGTGAAGATAGCAGAGTTTGATGATATTGTAGATCAATACGATTTTATCATCTTTGAGGGCGCACAAGGGCTTGGATTAGATGAAGATAACTATATTGAAATTCCACATACAACAGCAAGCCATACAAATTCAGATATTCCGAGGGAACGAGTCGAAAATCTTGATTGCGAAATTGAAATTGTTTATGTAACAAGAACATATTTTACTCGTCACGGCGCAGGTCGGCTTATTACAGAATGTCCGAAAGAAGAAATCAATCCTGACATTGTTGATTTGACAAACGAGCCGAATGACTATCAAGGCACAATTCGCTACGGCAAATTTGATAAAGATGATTTTTGGGATCGAGTTTGCAACGACGGTTACATCACACCGGCATTATCACATAAAGTTAAAGACTATGCTATTTTTATTACTCATTTGAATGAAACAAACAATGAAATTTGCGGTAATATCACTATCCGTGAGTTGTGGTTAAGTTCCGATAAAGTATATGTGGCAGACGGCAAGTATACAAGTAACGTAAAAGTTTTGGAGGATGACTAATGGTAGGATTCTTGATCGGACTATTTACAGGGGGATTCATAGGAGTTTCTATTATGGCTGTTCTTAATGTAGCTTCGCGCTCGGATGAAAGAGATGAACAATATGTCGCAAAATGCAATGAAAAAGAACTGTGATAATTTCATAGTGTTCGCATCAACCAATGAAATGTTGGATTTGTGTAATAACAATTCCGAGTTTTATGCTGCGTGCATATTTCATTATATAAATGATGCAAACGAGTACATCGAATACTTATTATCATTGCCCGATTTGGGAATAACAAAAATTATTCCTTGTAATGTGAATTACACTGTATATTTCAGCAATGGAAGTGTGCTGTATGTTATGGTGGATATGGATACATTCAAGGCTCATCGTGTAAATATGGTTATGTATCAGGCAATGGTTAAGCACACATTTATCAAAATGGTATGGGAGCCAATGTTGATAGACTATAACTAAAATGAAAGGATGAATTACGTGTTTTATAGTAACGAAATGGTGTTCAGAGGACATCCGGACAAAGTAGCGGATCAGATTAGTGATTATCTGCTCGACCAATATCTCAAACAAGACCCATTTAGCAGATGTGCGATCGAAGTTGTGGGCGGAAAGGGCAAGATTTTTGTAACCGGAGAAGTCACTTCACAAGCCAAGGTAAATGTTGAAGAATGCGTAAAATTTGTCCTCAATGATGTTGGTTATAGTACGGATTATCAGATTATTAATAATCTCGGATACCAATCACTTGACATATCGCAAGGAGTAGATACCGGTGGAGCGGGAGATCAGGGAATGATGTTTGGCTATGCTTGCCGCGACACGGATAATGGTGTTCCGCTTGCTATGCATATTCTTCAAACTTTCTCAATGTATTATGACGAGTTAAGAAGAAGTGATTCCAGATTTTTGCCCGATGGTAAGGCTCAAATTACAGGATGTTATGATGAACAGGGAAAACTGAGATACATTAAGGATTTCGTTGTTTCATATCAGAATACGGAAGAACATAGGGAACAGACCGATATAATCATTATGAACTATCTCCGTGATCTCTGTCATCAGCATTACATTGCTATTGAGAATTTTCATATCAATCCAACAGGAAAGTTTCTGATTGGTGGATTCGATGGTGACGCCGGACTTACCGGCAGAAAAATCGTTTGCGATACATATCAAGGTTTTGCTCCTGTCGGTGGTGGAGCCTTTTCTGGCAAAGACCCAACAAAAGTTGATCGCAGCGGAGCATACAAGGCAAGAAGTATTGCACTGAGTTATCTGTATGAGAACACTGATCTTGATTGGGTACAAGTTCAGTTATCATATGCTATCGGTATGAGAGAGCCTTTGGCGATTTACATTAAAACCAATAGAGATAATGATCCCAATTGGCAGCCTCATAGTACAAGAACTGAAATCCAAAGGTTATATAAAGAGTGTACGCCGGATAGAATTATAAATGATTTGTGTTTAGGTCAAGTTCCGAAAAGAAATGATTTCGTGACTTTCGATCCTAATGAATCATCAATACTCAGATGTAGACATAAGAATTTTTCCTTTTATGAAACTGCAAAATTTGGTCATTTCGGTATCAATATGTTTCCTTGGGAGGGTAGTATATGAAAATATTAGATTTACAGAGAATCTATCTAACGTGCCAAATTATTTGAAATGAGGATTCTGTATGTCATTAATCAATAGAGATGATTTAATTCAGGCATTGCGTGATAATCTGGATAAACACGGTTTATATAGACACGCATATGAAAAATTGGGAATTGAACAGTTGGTTCTTAATATGGAGTCTGCTACACCGGATGGAGATGCGTCAACTGAAGGATTAACTCAAATACTTGCTGAGAACTGTTCGTTAAAACAAAAGATTACACATTTGCAGGGAATAATTGATGACAATAAGTTTAAGATTAAACTACTGGAAGAACGTGCGAAATTATATAAGCCATCTACTGTTAAAAAGGGACATTGGAAGAAATCACAGCGATTCCGACTCAAAGAAGATGAATGGGGCGGCTTAAAACACGAAGTAATTAATGTGTATGTTTGTGATAATTGTGGTCACACACTTACCGAATTGAGCAAAAATGTATGTGCCTGTCCTAAGTGTGGATCGCTGAATGAATTATTTGACTAAGAATTGTCTGTTGACAAATCAAAATAACTTTGCTACAATTAATTATAGAGTCGAATGTATGTTTGAATAAGTGAGGCTCAAAAGTGAAGTTATGAAAGAAGGATGAAAACAATGTACTTTGCACGATTCAAAATGGATGGTTTTATGGACAAGTATGCCGATGTAGCGGTATTCGACACGGAAGCAGCGAGGGACGAATGGGTTAATTTCGAGGATCAGTTTACGAAAGACTTTGGACTCGACACTAAAGAGGATCACGATTTTGATCGTATCGCCATTACGGACGACGAGGCGTTGGCAATCATAGATATGAGTCAGCTTATACCCGATAGTGTAAACCAACATATCCGGTGGTTTATTCGCAGTAATAGAATAGAAACACGAGGTTATAGCCCTGCATAATAATGTGGGGCTATTCCTAACTAAATCATCATATTTTAATAAAATGTTAAGTATATGTAAATTATTCAAGAAATAAAACAAAGAGTATTTACAACTGAAAATTTATCGGCTACAATTATATTATAAGGATGTGAGTGAGATTTGAGCGTAACAAATATCAATGAAATTATTACTTCCGAGCAATACGATTTCCTTAGAAAAAATCCGAATTTAGGTGACAATATCTGTTTGATCGGATTTGGTGGGAGCCACGCATACGGCACTAATAATGCTGATTCTGATATTGACATCCGGGGGATAGCGACCAATAGCAAGCGTAATATTCTGACCAATACAGATTTTGAACAGGTAGTTGATGTTCCGACAGATACCACTATTTATTCGTTCGATAAGATCATTCAGTTATTAACATCTTGTAATCCTAATACCATTGAAATACTCGGATTAAAGCCAGAACATTATCTGTTCTTAACTGACGCCGGAAAGGAACTAATTGCAAGTAGACATCTGTTCCTTTCAAAGCGAGCGATTTACTCTTTTGGTGGTTATGCCAACGCTCAACTTAGGCGCTTGGAAAACAAATCAGCCAGATTGGTTAGTCAGAGTCAGTTAGAGCGACACATTTTGAAAAGTATCGAACACGCATCATCAGAGTTCAAATCCAGATATTTTGAAATGCCGGACGATTCTATCAAACTATATATTGATAAATCTCCGAGAGAAGAATATGATACTGAGATTTATTGTGATGTGAACATTACGCATTATCCGCTACGGGATCATCGTGGTATGCTCAATGATATGACGAATATCATTAGAATGTATAACAAGATCGGCAAGCGCAATGAAAATGCGATTGAGCATAACAAACTCGGTAAGCATATGATGCACTTAGTCAGGCTCTATTTGATGGCTTTTGATATTCTTGAAAATGGCGAGATTATCACATTCAGAGAAAGAGAACACGATTTCCTTATGGACATCCGAAATGGCAAATACTTGGACGATAACAGGCAGCCGACAAAAGAGTTCTATGAGATCGTTGATGAATATGAAGCTCACTTAGATAAACTTAAAGAAACAACCGAGTTGCCCGAAACTCCCGATATGACAAAGGTTATGGATTTAGTGGAGAGAGTCAACGAAAGAGTTGTTGTTGGTTCGGCACATAGAGAGGTATAAATGACAAAAGAAGAAGTATTACAATCTATAGGTTTGAAAAAGAGATTTTGCAAGGATAATAACATACCGATCAATCTCTTTGACGAACCTTATTTTTTGCAAAGACTCGATATTCTTAATCCTTTTTATGATTGTGTCGGTAAATTTGCCTTATTCATTGAAGAACTAAAACAATATGAAACTGAACAAGATTATTTTGAATACTACAATTCGGTTAAGGACGCGGTAATTAATCACATCAGGGATAACGAAGCATATAAGAGATTTAATGAAGATAAATTTCCAGGTGTGCAAGAACGTATAAGAATAACCGGTGTGGGAAATCGAAATCTATATATTGATGAAAATGATTCACATAGTTTTATTTCGATTGATATGAAAAAGGCAAATTTTTCAGCATTGCGATATTATTCTCCTGAAATTTTTGATAATAAAGAATCCTGGGAAGAATATATTTCTATGTTTACAAATAGTGAACATATCAAGAATAGTAAATATATTAGGCAAGTTATTCTTGGCGCTTGCAATCCGGGCAGGCAAGTTACATATGAAAAATTCCTAATGTCGAAAATCTGTCATTGCTTAAAGGATGTTTTTGAATCCAAGATAAATTTTTATAGTTTAAGCAATGATGAAATAATAATAATTTCAAAAAACGATACAGATGTAAATGAAAACACCATTAGATATGCAATAAATGAAAAACAGCATACTCTAAGCGAAATGGTGAGGGTTGAATCGTTTTGGCTGAACAAATGCGAGTGGGGTTGGTATAAGGTTATAACTACATATGTGAGTGATGTCGTACAATTCAAGTGCGTTAGCCCCGATATTATTCATCAAGTTATTAAGCATTTTTGCAATCAACCAATCACAGAAGATGATCTCGTATTTAGATATAATGGTCAACTCGCACGATTCTTACAGGAGGTAGATAATCCTTGGAGCTAACAACTAACGAAGAAACAGGTTGGGAAATGAATAATGAAATTAAACTCCCAATGCCCGTTCAGTTTATCCTTAACAGACTATATGAAAATGGATATGAGGGATATATTGTTGGCGGTTGCGTGAGGGATTGTATTATGAATAATAAACCCCACGATTGGGATATTTGTACATCAGCGCTGCCGGAACAAATCATTGAAGTTTTTAAGGATTGCAAAGTGCTTCCGACCGGCATACAGCACGGCACTGTATCTATTGTATTTGACGATTCATTAAAGCCATATAACATTTTTGAAGTAACAACATACAGGGTTGATGGGGAATATAAAGATAATCGGCATCCCGAAAAGGTTGAATTTGTTTCAAATCTCAGAGATGATCTTGCCCGCAGAGATTTCACAATCAATGCTATGGCATACAACGAAAAACAGGGACTAATTGATCTTTTCGGTGGTGTGAGGGACATTAAGAATAAAGTGATCCGCTGCGTCGGGAATCCAACAGAAAGATTCAATGAAGATGCCTTGCGTATTATGAGGGCTTTGAGATTTTCAATTTGTCTTGGTTTTGAAATTGATGAAGCGACATTAAATGCTGCAAACGATAATCTAAATCTCATTAAAAACATTTCTATTGAGCGCATTTGTTCCGAATTGACAAAAGTATTCCACCGACATATGTTTGATGTATTTCCCAATGACAATATGAAATCCAGAATGAAAATACTTGACCCAATATATATGTTCTTACTCAATGTTATTGAGGCGGTTTTGCCAGATGGGATGTATTCAGCAAGTGGATATACTCTAAAAAGATTGTGGTATGCAAATTCTCCACACTTGGAAGTCAACTTGGCAATAATTTTTGATGTTCCGAATTATATTGATATTCTGAAATATCTGCGGTTTTCAAATGAGATAATCAATACAATAAATGATATGTATATCTATGGTCATAAGATTGCGGATGATTATCCTGATTGGACAGATATTAAGAATAGAAGGGCTGATGTCTACTATGCGAGAAAACTAATACACGATATAACACATTGTCCAAGTTTTCTCGTTAATGACTTCGCTAAAAGTATTATTATCGTGGATAGAGATAAGGATTATCATAATCCAAACTATTTCGACCAAGATGTATATAGTGTATGTTTAACAATGTTAGACCTGACAATTAGCAATTGTCGGAAGAACCAAGATGTTTATGATTTAAAGTATATGGCTATCAACGGAAACGACCTGAAGGAACTCGGCTATAAAGGGCGAGAAATTGGAATGATTCTAAGTGGCTTGCTTGATCTTGTTATGCAAGATAAAGTCAAAAACAACAAAGATGATTTGATTATCGCCATTCCGCAGGTGATGACCGATGAGTAGCCAAACAACATACAAATGCCGCAAATGCGGATGTGAAAAAGTATATGCCAAGCCTGACGGACGCAGAATGGGCGTTTACTGTTTAGACTGTGGCGCTTGGATTGCTTGGGCGAAGTATTCAGAGATGATCGAGATATATAAGAACATTTCGGATGATGAGCTTAACGACCGGCTGGCGAAACGAAAAATATATAAACGTAGTGGTATCACAAATATGAAATGTTCAAAATGCCATTGCTTACTATATGATTCCCGTTATCCAAAGACGATAGGACAATTTAATCTGGTTGACGCCAAATACTGTCCTCGTTGTGGGCGGGAACTAATTTAGAAATTATTCAAGAAATAAAGCAAAATGAAAGGACAATCAAATGAGATTAGATAATAAGTGGATTCACGGTGATTGTCTGAAGGAACTGAAAAAGTTGCCGGATGAAAGTGTGCATCTCGTTATCACATCCCCACCTTACCACAATCTGCGTGTTTACAGCAACGATCCGTGTGATTTATCAAATTGTGAAACGTATGATGAATACTATTATTTGCTCGGATTGGTAATAGCAGAATGCCAAAGGGTTCTTGTCCCAGGGGGTAAATTTGTAATTCAATATGAGGATTACAATTATACATTGGGTCGAGATGGCAAAAACGGGCAGGAAAGTCTAACGGGTGCTATTGATGAGATTTTCAAAAACAATCATTTTTCATTATGGACGAAGGCTTTTTGGAGAAAATATTCCGCTCAAAGAGCAATGTTAGCCCAGGGCAACCTGTATTACCGGAATATGAAAGCCAGAGATACAATTCTTGCTGCTAATGTAGGATTTGTCTATGTCTATAAGAAACAAGGCGACGTTGAAGTAATTAAGGCTTCCGACATTACCCTTGCAGAATGGGCTGATTGGGCTGATGGTGTTTGGAATATCTCAAACTCTGGTATCGGTCATACTACACCGTTTGCCGAAGAACTTATTAAAAGAATCATTAAACTATGGTCTTGTCCGGGAGATACTGTGTTAGACCCATTCGCCGGAGCAGGAACCGTAAATAAGGTTGCGATTGAGAACCACCGAAATGCTATCGGAATCGAGCTAAATGAAGATTTTTATAATCTCGCTATCGAGAAAAGATTTGCGCAGTGGAAATCAAGTGACTACGAATGCGACGATTCGATTGCTCAAATGAAGGAAAGGTTTGCAGAGCAGCTTGCGATCGGAAAGGCACAGTCCGAGGCGGCAAAAGCTGAAAAGGCTCGTAAGAAAGCCGAACGAGAAGAAAAGAAGAAAGCGAAATCTGGAAATGATTGAACTTGAAATTCCCGTTGAGCAGATACCGTATATCAGAACAATCGAAGGTAGGAAGTTCAAGAATGGCAAGTGGTTATTCCCGGATTCAGCAAAGCATAAACTTATTGATTTGGGTTTAATTGAATACGACATTGAAATTCAAGATAACAAGCCCACAGAATACTTCCTCTCGTCCTTTCTATACGCCTACCAGCGCACGATTATCAACAAGGCTCTCAATACCTCCTGTTATGGTGTTTTCGCTGATACAGGCACGGGAAAGACCCTTATGGGCTTAGAAATCGCTAAATACCACAATAAAACAGCCATTTTATCACCACTTTCTGTCCTCGAAACAGCGTGGATTGATGATTGCCACAAATTCTATCCGCAACAGAGGATCATCAACGTTTGGGGAACTTCAAGGGCGCAACGTATAAAGAATCTTAATACACCTGCCGACATCTATGTAATGAATTACGAGAGTTTCAAAATCCTCTATAACGAAATCATCAAAATGAATTTTGATTGCGTGATTGTAGACGAAAGCAGCGTAATGAAAAATATGAGTAGCCAGATTACGACAATGTTGCTTTCGCTAATCGAAGTTATCCCGCACAGATTTGTACTATCAGGTTGTCCGACACCGAATCATAACAGCGAGATTTTCCCACAAATGAAATTCGTTGATCCAGAGTTATTTGGCAATAACTACTATGGATTCCTCGCTCGATACTTTCATCAGGATATGGCAAATCCCCATAATTGGTATCAGACCGACGAAGATAAAGAACGCTATTTTGCAAAACTATCCGAAAAATCTGTATTCCTCAAAAAAGAAGATTGCGTAGACTTGCCGGAGAAGGTATTTGAAATCCGTAAGTTTACGATGGCTAAGAAACAGCGCCAATACTACGATGACATTGTGAATGATATTCGTGAGAACATAAACCAATGGAGTAAGTTTGAGTTTACCGCAAAATTGATGAAACTCCGCGAAGTTACAAGCGGATTTGTAATAAACAAAGATAAGACAATAACAACATTTGATAACAACAAAGATGAATTGCTTGGTGATGTAATTTCTGAAATTGGAGATACACCGATTATTATATGGTGTCAGTTCCAACACGAGATTGATAGCCTTGCCGCAAAATTCAATGGCGTCGGCTTGACATCACAGACTAAAAATCGTGATGATATAATTCGTGATTTCAAGTCCTGCAAAATCAAATTATTGTTTACTCACCCGAAGCTGATAGGCAAAGGTCTTACATTCACAAATTGTACTTATAACATATATTACTCTCTTAGTTTCAGTTATGAGGAATTTAAGCAGAGTCAAGACAGAATTCATAGAATCGGGCAAAACGACAAATGTACATATATTATTCTGCAAGCCAGAGATTCAATCGAGGAAAAGATATACGACTGTTTGCAGCGTAAGGCAAACACAGTTGACGAACTTTATTTGGAAATGGGTATGAAACAAGAAAGGGATGGTTAATATGTACAGATGTACGAGAACGGTATATATACCAGAGTCGTTTACGGAAATCCAAGAGAACGACATCATCAATGACGTAACCAAAGAAATCAATATCTTCCGCAGAATCTATGCAAAGATTATGGGATATATTGCTTGGGATTTTGATGATCTGCGTTGTTTGCCTGATTATCCTATGGTGCTATATATGAAGCGTTCAACGCTTTACAGATACTTTTCGGAAGTTGAGTTGATCGAACCCGATGGCTCAATTGGGAAGCATTATATGATTGATGAAGATCAGGAGGAACAAAATGCAGAATGATTACGAAGTCGCCACAGAAAATTCAAAAAGTATTCCATTTCCGAATTTTGATATTTCTGCGGTGAGCCAACAGAAGAAAACTAATTATGATTATCTAACTTATCTGCCGGTACATAAGTTTGCTGAATTTATTGTTGATGTGACTAACTCGGATTTATGTGATTATTGTCTTTACAATTGCACACCTAAATGTGATGAATCAAAATGTGTCGGCGGTATTATCGAATACTTGTTGAGCGAACACAAAGCAGAACAGGATTTATAAATGAACATAAGATTCAAACGCCCTGTTAAGACAGGGGGAGAACTAATATGTTTGAATAGTAAAGGCGGACGAAATGGCATTAAAGGCTTGCAACCATCATTGAAAGATCGAGTATATGATTCCGATGGTTTATCGTGTGCGATCGCAACATCGCAATTCTTTATGCCGAATTATTTAATAAGAGAAAGAAAAGGAGATACATAAGCCTATGTTTGGTTCAAAAGAATTTATCGAGAAAGTAAAGCAGCTCGTTGCTGATTACGCTAACGAGCATCTTGACAAGTCAGATAATATCCAAATCACTACCGACGAGGTATTTATCGTCTGGTATTGCAAGACTCTACAAAATCACAAGGCACTTGCAAGCACCACGTTATTCGATGGTATGTATTATGAGATTACTTTCAACGGAGATAAGGGTGAGATTTACCTTGATGCCTACAAGAAGTTCGAGAATCGTTGTATTGACGTAACGGAAGGTGAGCTTTAATGAATACCAATCTTGAAATAAAGGTCGATATGAAACCTGTCGTTGAAAGAAACTTCGCGGATTTGGCGCTATCTATCGTAAACATATATCTTAATCAAAATGCTCGATTGTATCTGTCTGTTAAGCAGGAAAAGAACGGTGAAAGAAACTATGTGTTTACGACTAACGAGGATGCGATTGAAAGTTATCGCAGTAATAAGTGATGGAATCTAACTATTGTCCGTGTTTTGAATGCAAAAACCGCTACAGTCGAGAGTATTCAAAAGAATGTGATGACTTTTGCGATTACGCTAAAGCGATTAAAGAAAAGAAACGATTAGAGGCTTTCAAAGATTTTTGGACTCAGTATTATGGTCAAAATTATGGAATGTCGAGAGTGTGCGTTCCGGGAATAGATTATAAATTTGACCATTTCTATGATCGAGCAATCGAAAGGAGTGATTGTTTATAGACTTCTTTCAGACAATATTCAGAGAAATGACATTAGGCAACTTCTCCTTTGCGATTCTTGTTGTCGGCTCATTGAATCTGATCGTTTGCACATTACAGCTTATTGTAATGATTAAGAACCTAAAAAATAATAAGGTAGGTGGTAGCCATTTCAAGCAGAGATAATATTTATATCCATACTGATGAACGCATCTTTTATATAACCGATACCGTTGACGAGGATACGATCAGCCGGATCAATTTCAACTTATTGTATCTTCTCGCACAGGACAAGATAAAAGATGAAAAAGAAAAGAACTATCAAAGAGAACCGATACATATTTATATCAACTCTTTCGGGGGTGATGTTTACAATATGTGGTCACTCATTGATATTATTCTTCAATCTGAAACACCTATTATCACTTACTGCACTGGTTACGCTATGAGTGCTGCGTTTATGATTTTCTTGGCAGGAGATCAAAGAATTGTAACTACTCACGCTACTTTGATGTATCATCAGCTATCCGCTCGGCGCAGCGGCAAGTTCCAGGATTTATTTGAAAACCAAAAGGAATTAGATTGGCTTCAAAACTCTCAGGAAGAATACGTCGCCGATCGCACAAAGATTTCTCGGAAAACACTCAAAGAAAATCGAGAGAAAAAGCAAAATTGGTATTTCCATAGCGAAGATGCTTTGAAATATGGCGTCGCAACCGGAATAGTTGATTGTATCAGCAAGTACGAGGTTGAAGAAGATGAGTAATATTTACATACCTCCGAAGATTAACGTCGGATTTCAGAACAGGCAAGATACTTATACTGGCAAACTCGCTTATGTGGTTTACTTTGACGACAAAGGAAAACTACATAAAGAGCCGTCTTGGAATGGCTGGCGCAATAAAGACATTCCTAATGAAATCTATGAGAACGAGCCTTTAGAGGGATTCGTTCTCAACAAAAAGGCTGGTGGTGACAATTATGGCTGGAACCACCGAAATACATATTCGAGAGTTTATGATCCGCGTGGATTTGAGTTTGAGATAACAATAGAGAATTTGCTTTGGATTTTGGAATGCTCAAATTGCATCAAGGGCAAAGGTCTTGAAGGAAAGTACATCTATGGATGGGACGGAAAAGACCTGGTTCTCGTTCCAACAGAGTCGCCGGATTACCAAACTATTGTAGATAAGAACACCATTCGCCAGAACAACAATTTTATAAAAGGCAAGGATTTGATTGTTGGAGCCACATATAAAACCTTGACTGACAAGTTATATGTGTACTTAGGAAGATACAAATACTATGATACCACTCACTCCACCGTTCCAAGAGAAGATTTCAATTGTGCGATAGACAATTTGACTATATTACGCCAAGACTTCAAAATAGTTGACGCATACTATATGTACAAGGATTGCGGCTACCAATATTATTTTGCTGAATTAGAAAATAACAGATTGGATATGGGAAGATGGGGTTCTTACGTTTCGCATTGGAGATCGTTGCCTAAAAAGTTTATCGAATGTGTAGATTCGACGTGCCATCCCGACTACAAAGTTTTCTTTGAAAATAAGGTCGAAAATCAAGACTTCTTTTCTCCTATTGATGTGACGAAAAACAAAATTGTGCCTTTAACTTACGATCAATTTCATAATGATATAAGCATTTGGATAGCAACAAGTTCATCAAAATATTGGGGCAAACAATTCTTTTTCTGTAAAGATGGAGTATTTGATTCTGAAACGATATATTACGATAATCAAATTGCATCTTTGTACGTTTCAAATAGAGGTAGAAGTTACAATAAAACAAGTTATTGTAGCATTAAAACTATTTTTGATGTGTTCAAGCCCTGTTGTGGCATCCAATATTTGATGAATGGTAAAGAATATAAAAGGATAGGTATTGGAAATGAGTAATAAGAACGATGAAAAGATTCTACAATTAAAGAAAACTGTGGCAGAAAAGCGTGAGGAATTGAAAAAGATTCCTACAAAATTTGTCCCGAAAACAAACTGTATGCTTGTACTTTTCGGGCATAACTACAATCTACATACAATCACCGAGTATAACGATCTGATTCTTCCTGTTAAGGCTTTAATGATGGCTGCGGAAGAACTCGGAAAGAAGCCGGAAGAAACAATTTACTGCGGATTTGCCCTTACTGATTGGTTCGATGACATTACTACCTTGGAAAAGATCGCAACAGGTAAGGTGAAGCGCAGAGAACTCGATCGGCTTGAATCACAGTTGGATTCTTTGCTCTCGTCAGAAAAGGCAACCGAACTGAAGGTGGATTCCTTAGCGGACATTCTTGGCGGTATCTAATGAACACTGATTTGATGTTTTCGAGCGCGAAAGATGATTGGGAAACACCACAAATTTTCTTTGATAATCTAAACTCAGAGTTTGGATTTACATTAGATTCTGCGGCAAGTGACACGAATCATAAATGCGATAGATACTACACGAAAGAAAATGACGGACTCAGCCAAGAGTGGGATGACAGTACATACTGTAACCCACCATACGGCAGGGGGTAATTAGTTGGGTTCAGAAAGCATATAAGGAGAGCCTAAAGGGTAAAACCATTGTAATGCTATTGCCAGCGAGAACAGATACGAGATGGTTTCACGACTACATCTTAGGAAAAGCTGAGATTAGATTCATAAGAGGTAGGCTGAAATTTGGCGGCAGCGAAAATTCTGCTCCGTTCCCATCTATGGTTGTTGTTTATAACAAAGGAGATAAAAATGACAGCAAAAGAACTAATCGAATACCTTCAGCGTTTTGATGAAAACGCTCACGTACATATCCCGATTATCAATTATCAAAAGAATATCGTCCACAAAATCGAAGAATGCGTTTTGATTGCCGACGATGAGGTTAAATATCCCTGCATTATCCTTTCTACTCTGGTATGTGAAGAAATACCAGATGGATCACCGGAATCAATGGTGGATCAATTTATGGCTGCCGGAGATACGGAGAATGATTAAAGTCGAATGAAAGCCGAACTTGTAGGACTAACCGAGAGCGGTTGGTGGTGGCTAATAACCCCTTATTATCCATATCTTTATAAATGGGAAGATTGGAATTGTAAAATTTGGCTTAGTATTTAATGATTCTAAAGAGAAATAATTTACATTCAGGAAAGTAAAGGAATGAAACAATGAGCAAAGAATGTAGCAAATGCGATCATTTCGGTGGTTGGTCTTGGGACGACGGTACTCCGCATTGTGATTATGAGGACGAGCAAGGTTGTCGCGGATATGAGTATTGCCCTTATAACGATCAAGCGGAAATCAGAAACAAGGGTATGAAGATCGAAATTGATTCTCAGTTTATGTCTGATTATATCAGGCATACAATCCAAAATACTGTTGAATCAAAGGCAGAATCAATCGCAAGCGCAGAAGTCAAAAAAATCATTGATGACGAAATGAGAGAAGAAATCCGCACAAAGGTTGCCACAAAAGTTGATGCTAAGATTGACTCTGTTATTGATAAAGCATTTAACGATTTCCTTGACGCTGAAATCTGTATTGGTGGTTTTTGCAGCAGTAAAAAAATGACCCGACGCCAGTATATCGCGCAAGAAGTTGAAAGCAGACTGTCAAAGATTGACGTTGGAAAAATCAAATATACCGCCGAATGTGAAGCAGCGATACAGATTGATAAGTTCACAAAAGGATTACAGAAAGAAATCAATCAGAACATCAAGACCTATTTTGATGAATCCACCAGACAGACGCTTACCGAAAATGTTGTGTCTATGCTGATGTGCAGCGATACATATAAGAAGCTATCTGACGGTATGGGAAGATTGTTACCGCAAGGTGAATAACTACAGATATGGAAAACGAATCTCTAATCATCAATTTAGGTTTACATACACGTGATATATTCTTTCGAGGAAAACGTGCAGATAGGCATAACGAATGGGTTGAAGGTAATCTATCGCGTTATGTACCTGAATATGACTACGCGACCATCAATATTCGTCAAACAGGCTTAGAAGAAAGTAACTTCCGTGTTATGTCAAGAACCGTAGGACAATATACGGGATATAACGAATTTGTTTTTGAGGATCGCAGCAAGAATAAACCAATATTTGAGCACGATATTGTTGAGGTTTGGGCTGAAAGGCGACCTTATTACTGGAATGAAAGAGTAATTACTAAAAATGATACCAACATAAAGGTTCGTGGAGTAATTGTTTTTCGTGGTGGATATTGGCAATTATATTTTGAAAATAATTACAACGACAAGTTATGTGAGCCTCGTAATGGCGAGAAGATAAAGCGTTGCTTACACCATTGGGAAAACCTATCTCATTATGGATGGGGACATTATATATCGGAAGAAAATTTGAAGTGGTATATCGAACATAAGCATCGTAGTGCATCCAGCTTTTTACACGACATTGTTGTAATAGGCAATATCTTTGATAATCCAGATATGTTGGAATGACAATAATAGGAAAATAAAATGATATTCAAAAAGAAACAAGAAAAATATCCGCTGCCGCCGTGTCCGATTTGTGGCAAAACTCCAAAGATTAATGTCAAAGGCTCTTGTGGTATGGGCGGATCAGTGACGATCTGGTGCAAAAAACACAAGCAGTTCCGAGCAAGTTCTGCAAAAGCCACAATCGAAAGAGCAATGTCGTCCGCCAGATCGCAATGGTATAAACGAGTAAGGGATTATCCGAACAAGAAAGAAGGACAGTGGCAATGACGGAACTCGAAAATAAACAAAAGACGTGGGATAATATGTCGCCGGAAGCACGGAATATGGTGTTGAACATTGATCCAACGTTTACGCCGGACAAGTTGCCGACTCCGGTTATTGATGACGATGAACTTACATTATTGGTTCAATATATTTCAGAATATCACGATAAGGTAAGTAAACAATGCCGTGAAAGAAATTCGGATGGTGAGTGGCATTGCGTCGGTATGATTGATGGCGAATGTTATGCACTTGATAATATTATGAAATATATTAAAGATCGTCAGATTATCGTAAAGGGAGTTTATCAATGAATAATAAAAGAAGAAAACAAATCAAAGAAGTGCAAACACAGCTAACCACTGTGCGCGAGAGTTTACATAATATTCTTTGTGATGAAGATGATTATCTCAGCAATATGCCTGAGAGTTTATTCACGAGCAGTAAAAAATCTATGATTGCACAGGCAAACGTTGGTGATCTCCAATTTAGTGTAGATACCGTAGATGAATTGTTAGATACACTCAAAAACGTTGTTGAAAGAAAAGATATATAAACCAAGATAATGAATACGCTGAAAATTGAAGCAAAACTTGCCGAGAAATACAAATATAAAAATTTACCGGATAACCTATCAAGAAAATATCATATATTTTGGATCGAAAATATACCAAAATATTTAAAAATTAACGGAGCAAGAGTGCCATTATTCACGATAAATGGTTCTCCTATCTGCGAGTGGTACGATCGAATTGTTATTGGTGATTACGGTGCATTTATCGAATTCAGAGAAGATGCTATCACCAATGATTTTAAGATTGCTCCCGGACAAGATTATCGAGTATATGATGAACGATACAATCAAAGAGTCAAATATCTTTGGCTTACGATAGATGATAATAGCGAAATCAAGATATATAAGCAAGTTCGTGAAGTATCTTATGCCGATTATAAAGTAAATAGATATTATATAAGTGTTCACGAAGTATTCACTATGGAATATATCGCTGAATCGCTAATTGAAAAAGAGAAAGGAAAAACCTGAAATGGATGTAGGAAGTAAGAATTCCTATCCATCGAGCGCCTTATCTAATTTCGCACCGCATCCGTTCGAGTATGATGGCGTGCAATGCGCAAGTATGGAAGGATTTTTACAAAGCCTGAAATTCAAAGACCAAAATATGCAGGAAGAAGTCTGTAAATTGGTTGGAATCAAGGCTAAGAATAAAGGCAGGAAAAAGAATTGGTATGCGACACAGACATTATATTGGAAAGGTAATCCAATCCAGCGAGGTAGTCAAGAATACCAAGACTTACTTACCGGCGCTTATGATGCTTTATTTGAAAATGATTCCTTCAGAAAAGCACTGAACGCTGCCGGAGATTGCACGTTTACTCATTCGATCGGTAAAAGAAAGATTGAAGAAACGGTACTTACACAAAGAGAGTTTTGTTCCCAGCTTAATAGGTTGCGATCAAAACTGAAAGCAGCATAAATCAAATTGATTTTTTATTATCACTTTCTGCCATAAAATCCCTAATTTTCACGCCTTTCTTTACTTTTTATCTACTTTGATCGCGGTTAAGTAAAGATTATAGTGTTCAATAATAGAACATCACCGCAATGAATCTATAAATAAAAAATCAAATTCATACAACCCATTTAATATTGAGCATTTGCGCTATCTTCAATCAATGCCTTTGAGTATCAAGGTTAGTTTGACGCAGCAGAGAATCAGAGAGTGGGTGAGTGAATATCCATCTTATATTTCATTTAGTGGAGGAAAAGATAGCACTGTTCTATTACATATAGCACGAAATTTTTGTTTAACCAAAGATATTCCTGCGGTGTTCGTAGACACAGGGCTTGAATATCCAGAAGTAAGACAATTCGCTTTAAGCCAAGAAAACGTGATCCGTGTAAAACCGGAGATGACATTCAGAAAAGTTATTGAAACCTATGGCTATCCAGTGATTAGCAAAGAGGTGGCTAAACGTGTTACTGAATACCGTAATGCAGAACGTAAGGGCAGACTTACTGAAAGTAGCGCATATAAAGAGTTTAATGGGTTATTAAGGAAAGCAAACGGAGAAAAGAGTTTTTTCAATAAAGAGAAATGGAAGTTCTTAGTTGATAGCGATTTTCTTATAAGTCATAGATGCTGTGATGTGATGAAGAAAAATCCTGCGAAGAAATTTCAAAAGGAATCAGGAAGAACACCAATAATAGCAACTATGGCTTACGAGAGTCAAACCCGAAAAATGGCGTGGTTAAAAACAGGCTGTAATGCTTTCGATTCACAAAATCCACATTCTCAACCTATGAGTTTTTGGACTGAACAAGATGTACTGCAATATCTTCGTGATTATAGTGTTCCTTACGCATCTGTTTACGGCGAGATCAAGGAAGATGAAAATGGAAAGTTATATACTACCGGCTGCGATAGGACTGGCTGTGTTTTCTGTGGATTTGGATGTCATCTTGAAAAAAAGCCGAACTGATTTCAGAGGTTGCACGAAACGCATCCGAAGTTGTGGGATTATTGTATGCGCGATTGGGACGATGGTGGTCTTGGAATGAAGAATGTACTTGAATATATAAATGTAAAATATGAGTAAAGAATCGAGGTGTTATATGAAAACAAAATACCTAAATATTATCAAAATAATACAATCATTTAATATTCATATATCTCAAATCAATTATTCTATTGCTAATATTCTTGATGATCTCAACTGTATTAAAAATGGAACGGATAATGAAATAAATCTACTACTATTCACGACAAAAGAAATAATAGATAAAGATTTGGAGGCGAAAATAATGTCTAACAATTTAAGTAATGATGAATTATTACAACATATTTTTGATTTATTGGATTCAATAGATAGTAAATTAGAAGATACCGAAACCAAAATAAGATATATTCAAGAAGATATTGAAGCAATTAAAAATAGATCGTGTGATTGATAATGTGTGAATTTGTAAAACCTAAACATATTGAAATTGACATAACTCTGCACAAAGACTTGTGTGAAGGTGATGAAATTTGCCCAACTTGTAAAGGACTCGGAGTTGTAGTACGAGATAACATATATGGTTTGGATAATGATCCGAATAAAACCATTATGTTCCCATATAAAAAGCAATCTCTTATTTTATGTCCGACTTGCTATAACGGCGTAATCAGGCGTTGTAATCTTTGCGGAGGAATAATCCCTCTGCAAAGAACTAAATGCAACTGTGAAAAGCAAAGAGAAATTGATGAAATCGAGCGTGAGAAAAGAGAGGCAACAAAGTTATCTCTTGCACCCGACGCCACGCCTGAGATATTAAAGAAAAGCGAATATTTCTATTCTGATTGTTACGGCTATAATGAGGGTTATTTCAATGAATGGGATGATTTCTTTGATTATTGGCACGAATTAGAATATGACGGAGAAGCACCAAAGGTAAGACCAGAATATGTGTGGACTACAGAGCCGGTCGATCTAAAATTGTGGGCTGGCGACATTGTTTTATCTGCCACAGAGGACTTATACGAAGATGCTTATGATAGCATATCTGATAAGAAAATCAAGGAATTACAAGATTATCTTGATAAATGGTGTGTGACAAGCGGATGCGGAACTACATATTATCAAGGCGATTACAAAGTAAGAATCCCTTGGGAGGACTATGAAAATGATTGAAATTCTCGGCGGATTTGATTTACCTAAAGCATTTGAGTATTTAGGTATCTCCGGCGAAAAAACATATCACGGTAACTCCTGCTGCGTATGGAAACTGTCTGAATCTGATTTCAAGATATTGAATGACGTTCCAAATGCGGATTGGAAAGACGAATGGGGTTGGTGGCGTTATGCCAAAGGTTGCAATATCACCTATTATCCTGCTCATAGATTCTTTGTCAACAATCAAATAATGCTTGGCTTCTATGAAGAAGATCGTCTTGAATATCATATCAAGTATTGGACTAAAGACGGCGAAATGACAAAAGAAGAAGCAATACGCGATTTCTTCTCGACAAAATATAAGGGTATTAGAAGTTATCTCTGTGATGAAATCGGAGCCAGTACAGAAACGAATGTATGTGCAATCGCTGTTGATCTCGCAAGAATCAATCATATGACTCTCGGAGAATTATTCAGCAAATATGGTGATGGATAATGAGTAATCCAATAAAAATGGAGTTTCCAGATTTGATTGAAATGTCAACGACAGAAGATTGCGTTACTACATTTAATATCAATATTTCTTCAAATACACCCATTGAGTGTATCGTGGTTCCCGATGATAAGTGGGACGAAATCAAGCAGATTTGCGCCGACTTGGGAATTGAAATAGTAGAGTAAAAATAAAGGAAGTGGTTATTATGGGGTTGTTTTCACGCTGCAAAATTCCGGTCTTGGTTCAGCACTTCCGCGATATAGGCAAATTCGGAAATGGTATCGAGCAAAAGGAAGTCAAAGTTGACAAATATACAACATTGCGTGAATTGGTAGGACTCAGGCAATTGCATATAAAGAGGACGCCGGAGCAGTTAGAGATTTGGTGTTTAAGCAAAATCTTGCAAGGTGACTATTGGGATATGCCTGTATGTGATATGGCAAGTCCGAACGGTCTGATAGTTGTCAGCGTTTATCCAAAAGGTGCGTGGGAATGGCGATTACAAGCACTCCAAGAAGAAGCGAGAGAAAGAGAAGAATACGAGCGTAAGCTGAAAGATAAACTCAAACTGAAAGAACAGGATAGTGTTGAAACTCCGTTTGAAATAAACAACAAAGCAATTTCTGATTTGATTGCGAAAAATCATAGACCACTGCTGACTTGTTTAGAGTGCGGTGCGCCGCTACATAATGGCAAGTGTACGTTTTGTGATGATACAGTTGATCTCATAGTTGGAGAATGGAGAAAGAAAAACGATGATAACATTTAGTCCTATTGATTGTTGTTATATGAATCGCAGAAGATATATGTTGCCGTATGACATCGAACGGAATGAGAGAAAATACCTTGCTAATCAAATCAATATGATGGTTCACGCTGAATATGTGAAAATATTAAACAGAAAATTTGAGGAACTAATTGGAGGTGTAAAGTAATATGCTTTACAACAAAACAATATTCAAAAGATGTTTCTGTTACCGCCCGCGATACTGGTATAAGAATCTCGCGCAAATTCCAGAATACTTCCGGCAATTGCATTTCCTGATGAAACACGGCTACGACATCTGCGCTTTATGGAGTTTTGATTGGTGGTTTTGCGAGAAAGTCAAGGAAATGCTCATAAAATTCCGAGAAGATCATCATTGTATTCCACCTTGCGAAATAGAGGATGGTTTCAAGCCAGAGTCGAACGAGGATTGGGAAAAGCAAGGAAAACTTTGGGATGCTTATATTGACCGGTTGATCTTTCTTCTTGGCGAGATGAACGAGGAAACCTGTTCACGTAAGAATCCCTACTTTGATGAATGGAGTAGGGTACATAAAGAGTTTCGTGAAAAGTATGGTATGTTTGGTGAAAAACTTCAAACCCCAGAAGAACTCAAAGAATATGAGGAAAAGGGGTATAAAGTTTGGCATATGGCGTCTGAACTGCCGGAAAATCAAGAAATAAACCAAAAATATATAGCCGCCGAAATAGAGATCGAGAAATACAGAGAAGATTGCAAAAATGAATTTTTCAAGTTGTTATCTAAGCATTTCTATTATCTGTGGGATTAGGAGGTATGATGAAAGGCATTATCTTAGTTGATATGGATGATACCATCACTTGGCTATTACCACATTGGGTCAGGTGGTTGAACGAGAAATATAACCTTTCCGTAGATTGGCACGATATTACTCAATGGGATATGGCAGCTCCGTTCCCAACACTAACCAAAGAGCAGATTTATGAGCCTTTAACCACAGAGGAAATATGGGATAACGTCAAACCTCGTGGACAAGCTCAAAAGGTTTTGAAAGAGTTGCACGATAGGGGATATGAGATATATGTATGTACCTCTACCGATTATCGCAATATCAAGCCAAAATACGAGAAAGTGATTCAAAAATATTTTCCGTTCATTGATTGGAAGCACATTATTGTGACTTCAAATAAACAGTTGATCCACGCGGATTTCATTGTCGATGATGGTATTCATAATTTGATTAACGGCAACCAAACGGTCAAAATGCTGATAAATATGCCACATAATCAAAACTTTATAGCCGGAGATTATGGTCTTATCCGAGTAAATGATTGGTCTATGGTTCAAGCGGTTGTCGAGGAATATTCAAGATGATAGTTGATATTTACAATACGGATAAGCAATATGATCTGATTCTTGCTGATCCACCTTGGAAGCAAGCAAAAGGCGGCAAGAAGAAAGTAAGACCCATAAGCAGCGGAACCGAGCTTGATTATCCTGTATGTTCTTTAGAAGAAATAAAAGAACATTTACAACAAGCAACAAGTCTTGTTCAGGGGGAGAACTCAATATTGTTTCTCTGGACGATAGATAAATACTTGTTTGAAGCACAGTCAATAGCCGAAAGCCTTGGTTATAAACTGCACGCGAGGATGATTTGGAATAAGGTAACGGGGATTCCGGCAGCATTTACCGTCAGGTACGGTCACGAATACCTATTATATATGTATAAGGGCAAACTGATACCAGTTGCCACAGAAGAACGAGGGAAGATACATACAGTATTTACCGAACAAGTTCAAAAACACAGTCAAAAGCCGAAAATCTCATATGAGATTATAAATAGATTATATCCCGACTTGAAGAAATTGGAGTTATATGCAAGACAAGAGAATCCAGGATTCGATAGTTGGGGCAACGAAATTACACCCAAGATGGAGGAAACAAATTAATGTTCAAATGTAAGGATTGCGGTCAACCGATGGAAAGAGTTTATATTTTCACTACGAATGGTGAACAGTATCAGACAAGAAAATGCCCAATGTGTGGTGGACAAACTAAACTCAGACCTATCGAGTACGACGATAAGGGCAACCTTGTAATTAGGCACGGACAGCCTAAGAAGAAAAAGAGGAAGAAGGTCGAGCAGTAATTGTATTGTGCGTACATAACTACATTAAAGGATTTACGCAAGCACGACAATGCGGATAGGCTACAATGTGCAACTGTTTTCGGAAACAACGTCATTGTCGATCTATCATATCAAAACGGTCAAAGAGTAGTTTATTTTCCTACGGACGGTCAATTAGGCAAAGAATTTGCCGAGGAAAACAACCTCATCCGGAAGAAAGACGAGAACGGCAATAACATCGGTGGTTATCTCGATCCCGATAAACGCAACATTACGGCGCTGAAACTTCGTGGCGAAAAGTCAGATGGACTTGTTCTCCCGATTGAAGTTTTAAGTAAATATATTGATGTTGCGAAACTAACTGATGGGGAACAGATTACTACTCTGAATGGCGTTGAGATTTGCAGAAAGTATATTCCTGCAAGAAAGAACAGAACACATAACCCGAACAGTGGTAATAGCAAAAAGAAAAACCTTAAAGAAGCCAAGTTAAAAGTTGCTTATCCGTTCTTTGTGGAGCATATCGACACTCAGCAGCTTGCGTATAACGAAAAGGCGTTCAAACCCGGCGATACCTGCTACATCACATTAAAAATGCACGGAACCAGTGCCAGAACGATGAACGCTATCGAAGTAACCACCAAGAAAAAGCCGAGGCTTATCAAAAAGTTGTTCCACACTAAGGACAAGCAGGTTAGAACATACAAGTTTGTCAGTGGTACTCGTAGATGTACCCTAAGAGATTATGAGGGCGGTTGGTATGGAACTAACGCTTTCCGTGAGAAATATCACGATTTCTTTAAGACGAGGCTCCCGAAGGGGGTAGAAATTTTCTATGAAATCGTTGGTTACGTTCACGATGATACTCCTATTATGGGTAGGTGTAACAACAAACTTATCAAAGACAAGGAGTTCACCAAGCAATATGGAGATGTAACTACATTCTCTTATGGTTGTAATGTTGGAGATAATGATTGCTATGTTTACCGTATGACGATGACCAACGAAGATGGATATGCCGTAGAAATACCTTGGGAACAGGTCGAAATCGAGTGTGAAAAGATGGGCGCAAAGACCGTACCTCTGTTTGAAAAGTTTATTTTCACCACTTGGGACGATCTAATGGCGAGAGTCGAGAAGTATTATGATGGCGCCGATCCGATTGGCAAGACTCACGTGAGAGAAGGCGTAGTCGTCAGAATTGACAATAGGGCTTCATTCACGGCATATAAGCATAAAAACTTCTATTTCAAATGCCTCGAAGGTATAGTCAAAGATACCTCAGACGCACCGGATATGGAAGAAGCCGAAGAATTAATTATTGAAGAAAATGCAGGTGAGTAAAATGGACGATAATAAGACAACGATCAAAATGACTGTCCCGCCAACAAAAGAAGTAGAAGAAATCGAAGTTGGTGAAGATCACAAAGGGTTCGTAGCCGATCATCATTTGGCTATTAGTTCAGATACATATGGAGAACCACTGGCACAGAATCTTGAATTCAATACAGAGCCGAAACCTACCGACGAGGATGAAAAAGCGGATCAGGATATTGAAAAGGTTATCCGAGATGCAATGCAGCAACAGTATTTTCGTGGGCTTCAAATCGGAGCATTAACAGTTAGTAAGATTGTGCTGGATATGCTAAATGACAAATCCAAGCCTCTGCTAAAGAGAATCGAAAAGGTAAGAAGATACTGTAAGACGCCTCTGGCTAATGCTGATAAGGTGCTTGGAAACATAGCCAATTCAGGAAATACAGCAAAAGGTGATACGGTTGAAAATACTGAAACGTAATTCTGATGGTAGTCCTTTTATGATTATGCTTTGTGGGTTGCCTGGAAGCGGAAAATCCACATTCGCAGAAACCATCACAGTTATTAGAGATTCATATATTGATTCTGCTGTTCCCCCGAAAGTCCATTCGTCCGACGCTATCCGCAAGGAATTGTATGGTGACGAGAGTTTACAGATAGATCACGAAAAAGTGTTCAATCTACTACATAAGAGAATCATTGAAGATTTGAGGGCTGGCAGAGATGTCGTGTATGATGCAACAAACATCAATAAGAAGCAAAGGATTCATTTCCTTCAGCAAATTAAGAATACACGCTGCGTCCCGTATGCGATCGTGATGGCTGTTCCTTATGAAGTTTGTCTGGAACGCAATTCTCAAAGAGAACGCCAAGTTCCTGGCAAAGCAATCAAACGTATGTATATGAATTGGGAGCCGCCACATAAGGGAGAGGGATTCCAAGAAATTGAATATGAGTTTGCCTTTGACAATCACGAAAATACATACACTGTTGGTTCATTCTTTACCCAGGCAAACAAATTCGATCAAGAGAATAAACACCATAGTTTAACTCTCGGAGAACATTGTGAGAAAGCATCGGGATACGTTGTAATCAATAGACCGGACAACTTTATGTTATATGTTGCTGCGAAACTTCACGACAACGGTAAACTTTTCACAAAGACTCGCACAAATCGCAAAGGTATTGATGATGGTAACTGTCATTATTACCAGCACCAAAATACAGGATCATACGACTCTATGTTTTATGTGCTGAACCTTGCTGGTAATGATTCCGAGAAAATTACATATGTCGCAAACATCATCTACTATCATATGCACCCTTATATCCAATGGAAGCAATCAGAGAGATGTGTCAAGAGAGATAAGGCAATGCTCGGCAAAATGTATGACGATATTCTTCTTCTACACGAAGCCGACACTAAAGCGCACTAAAAATTACACTCATTTATGAGTGATGATATAGATAGCAAAAAGTGAAGGAGTTGGTGTAGATGATTGTTCTATGAAAGAATTAAAAGGCATTTATAATTCTTATAAAGAATCAAAAATGCTGTTATAATTCTAAATAAGAATCAAAACTGACAATAAAATTAGTTTTTTATTTACTTCATTTTTGGGAGGTGTTACTATCGAAAATTGGTTCAAAGAACTGAGTGAAATTAACGTTAATGATTACGTTAGAGAAAAGAATGGAATGAAGTATCTCAGTTGGATGTGGGCTTGGCAAAAGCTCAAAGAGAGATTTCCACTATCATATTCAACTGTCCACGAAACAGAGGATGGAATGCTTGTATGGCGCGATCCTATTGGTTGTCACGTCAAAACGTCGGTTACTATCGTGTGGTTTGATGACGATAATATCAAACGAGAGCATACTGTTACCGAATATTTGCCCTGTATGGATTTCAGAAACAATGCGATCCCTTACGATAAAGTTGATGCAATGGCTGTCAATAAGACAATCCAAAGAAGCCTTACCAAGTGTATCGCAAGATTGGGAATCGGCGGTTATCTGTATATGAATGAGGATATTCCCGAAACAGAGGGCAAGATTCTTGAACTCCAAGAAGTAGTTAAGGGATTGGCAAAATCGAAGTCAAAACTGTCAGACAAGGCACAGGAAGAAGCAATTAATCTTTGCAAAACAGCAGAGAAAGAAACTAATCCCGATCTGGATGATTCATACATCACCGGCAAGATCGAAAACATCAACGATATTGATGTCCTCGAAAAGTTACGTAAGCAATTATTGAAGATAAGAAAGTAATAGGTGCAACATAATGGGTTTTAGACAAGCAAATATTTATATTAAAGGTTTAGCGGATGCACTTGGCATTGACGAAAATGTTCTATCAGACGCTCTCGCAAAAAATAGAACAGGCGGATATGCCCGTATTTGGGAAATTGAGGATAAGGAGTCTTATGCTGAATGCAGGTTAAGTACAAGCCGTAAGGCAGCCGACGGGAAGAATTGGATTCCCGATTTTCAAGATGGGTTCATCCGCTTTGTCGGAAATGCTTACGAAAAGGTTATGGGACTAAGCATCCCAACCGATTCAAAAGGTAAGACTTTAGGATTGCCTATTCAGATTACCTCCTGCGAAGCTACAACATATTTCAGTTCAAAAACAGAAAAGACGTATCACAATTACGCTATTTTTGCGTTTGAACTTGTAGAAGAAAACGCAAAAAGCAATAAGAGCGCATCAGAGAGCAAATCTACCAAGAAAACCGCAAAGGCTGAAAAAACCACAAAGACAAAGAAACAAATGACTCCCGAAACTGAACCAGATGAAGAATCCGGTGAAGATGATCTACCGTTCTAATTATGGCGGATAGCAAGGGCAACATTGAACTGTTCGAGCGTTTATTGAGGGAAACCAATAGGGAAGGTATAGAAGATTTGATTGCGTTTATCCGCAAATCAGATTTCTATACTGCCCCCGCAAGTACAGTTTACCATTCCTGTCACGAGGGTGGTTTATTGGAACACTCTTTGAACGTATATAACAGGCTCATTAAAAAACTTGACGATCAACTTTGGGCTGAATCGTGCAATGCCACACAGACCAATATTACGATCGCCGCCTTATTACACGATATATGTAAATCTTACTTTTACGCAAAAGAGGTTCGTAATAGAAAGATTTATTCGGATAACGGAACCAAAAAAGATAGTATAGGTCGATTTGATTGGGAATCATATGAGAGCTATACGGTTGATGACCGGATTCCTTACGGTCACGGCGAAAAGTCAGTAATGATGATTGAACAGTATATCAAATTGGAACCAATTGAGCGATATGCTATTCGTTGGCATATGGGATTCTCTGAACCTAAAGAAAGCCATAAGACATTATCCGCTGCTATTGAGAAATATCCTCTGGTATTAGCCATTAGCATTGCCGATTTGGAAGCTACATATTTAATGGAGGAAAAAGAATAATGTCAATATCGGAATTTTCAGTGAACCCCAAAAAACACATAAGAACTTGCCGATATAACAAATGCAAACACGGCGGTAAAATAGACATCTATAAAGATGATTATCTGATGATCCATAAAGGTCATTACTATCACAAGGATTGTCTGGAAGAAGCAAAAGCAATTGCAAGACGCGAAAAGAAAACAAAAAATGATTTGAAATATATCCGTAACCAATGGGTGACTCATATTAATCAAACTGTTGTATTTAGCGAATTAAACCGATGCTTAAACGAACTTCTTGCCAGAGGAATTTCAAGCGAATATTTGGCATTTACATTAGATTACATCATAGATCACCGCTTGAATTTGCGTTATCCAATGGGTTTCAAATATTTCGTTGATAAGGATTACATCAAGAAAGCATATCAAGCCGCAGCTCGAAAAAAGATGTGGGAGAATAATGAATTACCGATAGATAATCCTACTGATTCACCATCATTCAAAATAAGTAAACCTAAACCAACTGGTTTTGGCAGTATTTTGAGGGGTGAGAAACAATAAAAAACGAAATCGCGGAACTATCCGATATTCAATCAGAGGGTGCAGTTATAGGCACGTTATTCGCGCACCCCGATTTTATCTTACATAGTGATTACCTAAAGCCGGAATACTTTTACAACAAAGAAAACGGTTGTTTGTATTGGGCTATTCGAGAGCTTTATAAAGATGGCGTCACTAATTTGGATGCCTATAACTTATCGAGTAAGATCAACAGCCATCGTGGAGTTAAACAAAAACTCGAATCATTGAATCTTCCATCGATCCAAGAATTGATGGGTTTATATAGACAGACCGCAAGGGATACGTTAGAAGAATACCAAGTATTTGCAAATAACATCGTCAGCAATTCCTTTAAGCGAGAATTAATATTCACCCTAAAAAAAATAGAAAAGAGATGTTATCAGAAAAATATCGACTTGGACGAACTCAATGTTAGCGTTTCGGACGAGCTTGATGATTTGACTCAAAGATATATAGTTCACAACGAAGTACACACTCTCGGAAGTGACATTGATTCAATTTGGGGAGAAATCGTTAGCCGGCGTAACGAAAATGGATTGTCTGGTATTCTCTCAAAATTCTCATTGTTGAATGAATACTTCACCTATGAGATTGGAGAACTTGCAGTATTACAAGCCAAATATAAGCGTGGCAAATCTGTTTTCCTTATGAATGAGGCTGTACATAAATTGCAAAACGGTATAGCAACACTCGTTGTAGATACCGAAATGCCAACGCGCTTATATACAGAAAGACTTCTATCTCATATTACAGGGATTGAAGTAAAGCGAATCAAAAATGGTAATTATAACAATCAGGAAGCCGCAAAAATCCAAAAGAGTATCGAATGGCTAAAGAAACAGCCGTTTGTACATATCTATGATCCCCAGATGACCAACGAGAAATTGTACTCAATCTGTAAGATGTTAAAGTATCAGATCGGTTTACAATTCGTTGTTTTTGACTACATCAAATCAAACGAAACATCAACAAGTGATAACTATAACATCCTCGGTGCTAAATGCGATTTCTTAAAGAACAGGATCGCCGGTGAATTGGAACTCGCAGTTCTATCAGCCTGTCAGCTTAATCGCTCAGGCGAAGTTGCAGATTCAGATAAGATTAACCGTTACTTATCTGTCGGCATTAAGTGGGATTTCAAACCTGAATCGTTGGTTCAAAAAGATACTATGGAATGCGGTAACACTTACGCCAAAGTATATGTCAACCGACTCGGTAGGCAAATGCAAGAGGATGACGATGAAGATTATATCGACTTTGTTTTCCGAGGCGACATAATGACCATTACAGAATCAAAAACACAACATAAGAGAGTCAAAGATACATACTTTTAGGGAAGGAGATTAACATTGGCTATTAAATACGATGATGAAATGTTACAAGAAATCAACGAAAAAGCCGATTTATTAGCCTATGTGAGAGAATCTTTGGACTTGGTGCAGAAGGGTGATGATTATTTTGCTCATTGCCCCTTACACGAAGATAAAACACCTTCCTTGTCTTTCACTCCTTCAGAGAATTCTTTCTATTGCTTCTCTTGTGGGGCAAAAGGAAAGATGATTGGCTACTTAATGCAATTCGAGGGGCTAACATTCGATGAAGCAGTCGAGAAAGCCTCCCGAATTGCTAAGATTGATACTTCTCAAATGTGCCAATCCCCAACCATAATTCTTCTAAAGAAATGGCGACCATATTTGACTCCAAAACAGGTTGAAGTTGCCGTTCATCCTGAGATTAAAAAATCGGAGTTATATAGGTACAAATTAAAGCCAGCAGAAGAATGGCTTGATGAAAATATAAGCGCCGAAACCCAAAAAGAATTTGGAATCAGAATAGATGATATAGGTAATCGTATTGTTTATCCGGTATTTGATATTAACGGCAAACTAATCAATATTAAAGGGCGTACAAGATATACAAACTATAAAAAGTTGGATATAGCCAAGTACATAAACTACTACAAGATAGGCACTATGGATTATCTACAAAGTTTAGAAAAGGCATTGCCGTATATTCGAGAGCAGCACGAAGTTATTGTTTTTGAATCCATCAAAAGTGTGATGAAAGCATATGAATGGGGATACAAAAACTGCATCTCTGCTGAAAAACATACATTGACTCCTGAACAAATCTTATTATTGGTCAGTTTACACGCGGATATTGTTATCGGATACGATACCGATGTTGACTATTCATCTGGTGAAGTGGCTGAAAACATAGACAAACTCAAAAGAGTAACCAATGTATATATCATCGCCGACGATGATGAACTTTTGGGTGGCATCGCTACAAAAAACTCTCCCGTTGATTGCGGGTTGGAAATATGGGAAGAATTATACGCAAATAAAAGAAAGGTGGTGTAAGGATATAGAAAACGAAAAGACACGTTATTCGTACTCTCGCACCACCAGTTTTCATAATTGCAAATACGAATACTATCTAAATTACGTCGTGAACGATGACGATCTATATTTTTCCGAGGGCAATTACTACGCAGAATTTGGTAGTTACATACACGAAATACTGGCTATGATTTTTGAAAAAGAATTGAAGCCGGAAGATGCTTTGGATTACTTCATTGACAATTATGACGATCGAATCTACTACAAGGTGCGAAAGTCTACTATGGAGAAAAACCTTGCCATTATGTCCGATTATTTTGCGACATTAGATATAAGTTGGATAGACAATTATGAAATTCTCGGTGTTGAAAAAGAAGTTGAATTCACTGTGAATGGTTTACCATTCATTGGATTTATAGATTTACTTCTGAGAGATAAAAAAGATGGCAGAATCGTAATCCTGGATCACAAAAGTGCAGAATATCCTTTCAAAAAGGACGGGACACTGAAAAAGAAAGAGGAAAAGAGTTTCAATGGGTACAAGAAGCAGATGTATTTGTATTCTCACGCCATATATCAGTTGTATGGTGAGTTTCCCAAGGAAATGACTTGGAATCTATTTAAAGATGGTGGTAAATTCGCAACCATCCCATTCATAAAGGAAACCTATAATGAAACAATGATCTGGTTCGATGATGTCATAAAAGAAATCGAAAAAGAAATTGAATTTGAACCAAATGAAGATTTCTTCTATTGTACGAATTTATGTAATTTCCGAAACAGTTGTGAATACAGGCTAATGAGTATTAGAGGTTCAGATGTATAAAAATTATCACAAACACGACCACTATGGCAATCCTTGGATAATGGACGTAGCCGTGAAGCCAGAGGATTATTGCAAAAGAGCCGTTGAATTAGGACACGACACAGTATTCACTGTAAATCACGGAGTTACCGGCAATATCTTCGATTGGATGGAGCAATCACACAAATACAATCTAAAAATGTGCTACGGTACAGAAGCATATTATGTGGACGATAGATTTGAAAAGAATCCCGGCGAATATAGACGCCATCTAATTGTGATTGCAAAAAATAATGATGGGGTAATGCAGCTTAATGATATTATGTCGGAGGCGCATATAACCGGATTCTATTCTCGTCCAAGAATTGATAAGCAACTATTATTTTCGTTAGAACCGCAAAATTTCATTATTACAACGGCTTGTGTTGCTGGTATTTGGAAAGATACCGAACTGGTTTTGGCGTTGAATAACAAGTTTAAGGGCAATTTCTTCTTAGAATTACAGGATCATAATATTGACCTTCAAAAAGAAGTCAACAGGAGAATGTTGGATTTACATAAAATGACCGGCATTCCAATCATTCACGCTAATGATAGCCATTACATTCTCCCGGAAGATTCATCATACAGAGATATTCTATTACGTGCAAAGGGAATGTCTTATATCCGCGAAGATGGAATGATTCTTGATTATCCATCAGAGGATACAATATTTGAAAGGTACGAGCAGCAAGGTGTTTGTTCAAGGCAAATTGTCACTGAAATGCTGAACAATACAAACATTTTTGATGAATGCGAACCAATCACATTAATCAATGATGATATTAAACTTCCGAACATTTCCAAAAATCCTACGGAAGATTTGAGGAATCTAATAGCCTCACAGTGGAGTAAGGAGAGAAACAATGTCCCAGAGGAACGTTGGAGTGAATATGAAGAAGCCATAAGATACGAACTTGATATTGTAGAGAAAACCCATATGGAAAACTACTTCCTTATTGACTACATCGTAGCTAAGAACGGGCAGGAAAAATATGGCGGCAAACTCACAAATACGGGTCGTGGCTCTGCTCCATCATTCTATATTACTAAACTATTAGGGCTAACTGATATTGACAGAATCGCTGCTCCTATCACATTATTCCCGACAAGGTTTATGTCTGTAGAGAGAATCTTGGGAACCAAGAGCCTACCGGACATTGACTTGAATATGGCTGATAGAGAACCTTTTATTAAGGCGACAGAAGATTTACTTGGTAAAGAGAATTGTGCGTGGATGCTCACTTGGAAACCAATGCAAAAATCAGAAGCATTCAGAACCTATTGCAAGGGTATCGGGATGCACATTAGCGAATACGATGAGATTGCAAAAAATCTTGATGCCTATACGGAAGATAAAAAGTGGGGGAAACTCATAGAAAAGAGCATACCTTTCCGTGAGGTTGTGGTAGCCGTTTCTGAAAGCCCTTGCTCAATGCTTTTATATGATAAACCCGTTAGAAAAGAACTCGGAATAGTAAGAACCAACGCGGGAGTGTATTGTTGCTTATTAGATGGTATCAATTGCGACAAATATAAATATTTGAAGAACGATTATCTTTCAGTAATTGTTTGGTCTATGATTCGTTCAACCTGTGAACTCGCTGGAATACCAATTCCTACGATCAGAGAATTGGACAAACTGTTAGATGAAAAAACATTCGATATTTATAAAGAGCGATTGACCTGCACAATAAACCAAGCCGATAGTGATTGGGCTACGGATTTAGTCGCAAGATATTGTCCCCATAGCGTATCGGAAATGTCTGCTTTTGTTGCGATCATCAGACCTGGGTGTGCGAAACTATTACAGGACTTCATAGATCGGAAACCCTATTCAACGGGAGTTGAAGCCCTTGATAACTTACTTATCGAAGGTAATCATAGGATGATCTATCAGGAATTGATAATGAAATATCTGATTTGGCTCAGTATTCCTGAAACCGGGTCGTATGACATTATCAAAAAGATTTCAAAGAAAAAGTTTAAGGAAGCGGAGCTTAATAATCTGAAGGTTAAACTATCAAAAGGATGGTTATCACAAGTAGGCTCTATGAATGGATTTGAGGGAACTTGGGGGATAGTTCAAGATGCTGCGAGGTATTCCTTTAACGCATCACACTCATTATCATATGCCTACGATAGCCTATATGGTGCATATTTGAAATCACACTATCCATTAGAATATTATACCGTCGCATTAAACGCCTATGATGGCGATTCTGCAAGAACATCCAGATTGACAAAGGAACTTGAATACTTCGGTATTAAGTTAAAGCCTGTAAAATTCAGATATTCAAAAGGTACTTATGCTATGTCAAAAGAGGATAACAGCATATATAAGGGAATATCAAGCATTAAGAATCTAAATGCTAAATGTGCCGAAGAAATGTATGAATTACGATCAAACAAGTACAGCAATTTCATTGATTTATTATATGACCTTAAAAACAACACTTCAATCAATTCTAAACAAACATCAGTGTTAATTGAATTAAACTTCTTTGAAGAATTTGGCGACGCCAATATGCTTATTGCTCAACACGAAATGTTCCAAAAATATTCAAAGAGAAAAACACTAAAGAAATCTGAATGTGAGCAACTTTCATTACCAGAAGGCATCGCTCGACAGTTTGCTGATTCTGAATCCGCTACGCAGTTTTCAATCAGTTGTATGCAAGAAATGATTACTGCATTAGCGCCCTATATTCACTATACACCTCGTTCTATGAATGATGTCATAAAATCACAGGTTGATTATCTCGGATACGTTGATATACCACCAAATGATAATTATAGTGGATATGCGGCAGTATTAGAGGTTGATACAAAGTATTCTCCAAAAGTCAAATTGTATTCCCTAAAAAATGGCACGATATTAGATTGCAAGATCAATAAAAAAACATTTGGTAAAGCACCTCTCGATTGTGGAGATGTGATTCTCATAAGCAAGGTTCGTAAAAAGCCAAAAGTTCACAAGGATGAAACAGGAAAATGGGTAGAAGTTGAAGGAACTAACGAGTTATGGGTCACAGATTACAGCCTTGCTCATTTGGAGTATGCCAATGAATAATGTTACGAGAATCGAAAATCATTTTGATTACCATTATCAGTGCTTGAAATGTGGGACAATTATTTTGAAACCAACAACAGAGAATAGAGTTGAATTTTTAAGGAGATGTCCGGTATGCAATACTTTTACGCGGTGCGCCGTACACTGGCTACAAGCTCCACCAAGGAGGGCAATGTGATGAGTTTATCATTAACTAATGGTAATCTGTTCATTAATTCCATTAAATTATCAAAAATTCCAGAAGTCCATTCATTTGAAGAATGCCAATGTGACAATATGGAAAAGCCTATTATAACCAAATCGTCATTATCTTTTCATTTGGAAACAGAACCGGTAAATCTATCTGCTATTCAAGAAATAGCAAAAAATGAATATGCGACTAATTTTAAGGTGACTATGATGATCCCGGACGGAACAAGGCAAAAACGCAGACATAAGAAAAGACGAATCAACAAAAAGTGGTTAAAGAAATACGGATACGAAACTACTTATGTTGAACTTGATATTCCAAAATGCCATATCAAGCGTGGCGAAGATGATTGTCATTTTGAATTGGAATGTATGCAAGCGAATGCACCAGGAGGTGAGATATACGACAAAAGCAGATAAATACTTGGTTGATACTATCTTAAATATTCAAGAACACGGATATAAGGATGTTAATCCAAGACCAAAATATGCTGATGGGACTCCCGCACATACAATCTCAATTAATCACACTGTAAGAAAATATGATTTAAGTAATGGCGAATTTCCAATTTGCACCTTGCGACCTGTTGCTTGGAAAACAGCAATTAAAGAGATTTTCACAATCTATCAGAAACCAACAAATGTGATCTCTGAAATGGAGGAAATGGGTGTTGGTTGGTGGAAAGATTGGGATATTGGCGACGGTACAATCGGTCAAAGATACGGCGGCACAGTCAAGAGATACGACCTAATCAATAACCTTATTGATAGTATTAAAAAAGACCCATACGGTCGCAGAAAAGTAATTAGCCTTTGGCAAGAAACTGATCTACGTGAAACTGCCGGACTTGCTCCGTGTGCGTTCTGTACGATCTGGAATGTGCGTGATGAATATCTCGATATGTGTATGATTCAACGTTCTGGCGATATGCTCACAGCATCAGGTGGCGGTATGGTCAATGAAGTACAATATGCGGCATTGCTTATGATGATTGCTCGTCACACAGGATATAAAGAGGGCGTGTTTACTCATTTCGTTGCTAATGAACAAATATATGACAGACACATTGACGCAGCCAAAGAATTATTAAAAAGAAATACAAGACAGAGATTAGAAGAATCTATCGAAGGAAAAAGACTTAATCCAAAGTTGATTCTTAATTCTAATAATGAAAATTTCTTTGAAATGACTATTGAAGATTTTGAGATGCAGAATTATGAGCCGATTAAGCCGCAGATTAGATTGGAGTTGGGAATATGATTTACGCGATCGCAGCAGTAGATTGGAATTGGGGGATAGGGTATAAAAACGAGTTATTATTCCGCATTCCCGAAGATATGAAGCGCTTCAAGGCACTAACTGAATATAACGTCGTGATTATGGGGCAAAAAACATTTGAATCTATGGGTTCCGAACCTTTGAAAAACAGAATCAATATGGTGATTTCATATGGATACTCTAATCCGGTTCGTGATAAAAATGGCGTCATTTATTTGAGTTTGGAAGATGCTATTTCATATATCCGCAGCAATAAGTCATTAAAGGATGTTGTTGGTCACGATGTTTATGTTATCGGTGGTGGCAGTATCTATAAACAACTCATAAAGTATTGTGACAAAGCCCTAATAACAATGACGGCACAAACATTTAAGGCAGATACATATTTCCCGAATTTAGATGATGATCCTGGTTGGGAATGTGAGTATTTCGGAGATGTTGGAGAATATAAAGGAATCCAATATCAGTTCATAACTTTCAAAAACATAGGTGGATTTAATGATAAAGTACGTTAATGAATGCGTTGGTTGTCCACCTAACCTTGGATGCCTCGGCAAATCCTGTAGGTATTACAACGTTCCAACGTATTATTGCGATACTTGTGGGGTAGAAGATGCTGAATATCACTATGAGGGTGAGGATATTTGTGAAGAATGCCTCGATAAAAAGATCAATCTTGAATGGGCTATGAAATCAGTTGATGAAAAAGCGAAACTTCTTGGCGAGTCAAATATGCCAGAAAATGAGCTTGATGATCTGTTTCATTACGATTGCACACGAAGCGAAAAGATTGAACTCCTTGATATGTATGTTAGGAAAGTTGGTGATTAAAAAATGAATGAGCGTAAAGTCATTGTGGTATTAAATGGATCGGGTTGTGTAGGCAAAGACACATTTGTAGATTGTGTATCCGATTGCGTAGCAAAAGGTATTAACAATAAAGCCGTAGTATTGAACTATTCATCGGTAGAAAAGATAAAACAATTCGCAGAATTGATGGGTTGGGATGGAACCAAAACTGAAAGAAATCGAAAATTCTTATCAGACTTGAAAATGCTTTTGTCCGATTATAATGATCTACCATTTAACAGTATGAAAGAAAAAGTAGAGGAATTTCAGGATATAGATAACGCTGTAATGCTATTTCTTCATATAAGAGAACCCCAAGAAATCGAAAGAGTAAAACAAGAATTCGGCGCTACTACCATTCTAATTAAAAGAGATTCTATCCCGCAGATTACGTCAAATATAGCAGATGGTAGTGTGTTTGATTATGACTATGACATTGTAATCAATAACAATGGCGATAAAAGAGATTTATGGCGTGTCGCTCTTGAAATAACCGGTGAATTGCTTTATGGCGAAAAACCACTAAATTATTACAACTGTAAAGGAGAATAAATGAAGCAATATAAAATCTTTACTTCTGGAAAAATGAGTGGAATATCCCATTTAGAGCAAATGGAATGGCGACGTGAATTGGAAGAAATAATCCGACTCAAAACTGATAAGAAAATAATATTTGTGCATCCACCGTTATTCTTCGATTATGATTTTCCCGATCAAAGAGCCGCGAAAGAATGGGAGATCAGACAGATTATGGAAAGCGATATTGTTGTATTTAATCTGTCCAACATCAGAGATAGCATCGGTACACATATGGAAATGGGAGTTATTCACGCAGTTAATAGGCTTGCCGGTAAACACATCTCTACTATCGGAATAGGAGAACCCGACACAGATCATCCTTGGATTGAATCTGGCGTGTTCTACAAAGCAAGTACGGTTGAGGATGCTGCCGACTTTATAGTTACATATCTTTTAATATGAAAAGAGGTCTTATATGGAAATCATTAAACGTGATGGGCGAATCGTTGACTTTGACATTAACAAGATAATCAATGCAATTGAAAAGGCATTTATTGAGATTGATGGCTATGTTGATGATACGTCCAGAGAAATTTGCGAGAAAATTGCCAAAGATATTGAAAACCTCGACAGAGAGAGATTCCAAGTTGAGGATATTCAGGATATGGTTGAGAAACAACTTATGCAGAGTTCTCGCAAAGATGTAGCAAAGGCTTATATCATCTATCGTAACGATAGAACGAGAGCCAGACAACAAAAGAGCAAACTTCAAACAGAATTTGAGGACAAACTATTTGCAAAGCACGTAGAAAATCAAAATGCCAATGTTGATGAGAAATCATCTGGAGGAAAGATGGGCGCAGCATTGAGCGTTTATATGAAAAATGACGCTCTAAATTACAGAATGTCGCCTATGGCGAGAGAGAACCATATCAACAACAGGATTTATATTCACGATTTAGACCATTATTCTGTCGGAGATCATAACTGCCTCTCCATTCCGTTTGATAAACTGCTTGCAAATGGTTTTAACACTCGCCAGACAGATGTTAGACCGGCGCAATCGGTAGGCACGGCGTTTCAGCTCGTAGCCGTTCTGTTCCAATTACAGAGCCTTCAGCAGTTCGGCGGCGTATCATCAACCCACCTTGATTGGACTATGGTTCCTTACGTCAAAAAGAGTTTCTTAAAGCATTACATTGCCGCTTGGCTGAAGGACAGACCTGATTTCACGAAACTCAATCTAATTGATTTGATGTTTGACTGTTATTTGGAGAAACTTCCGAACGGAATCACTATTACCCGCAATAAGTTTGAAGATTGGGTAGATGACCATAAGAAAGACTTCTTCCATTTTACCGGTACAGAAGAATCAGATTATTTTCTCGATAACAAAGATGAACTGATTGGTAAGTATTATCAGAGTGCCTTATATGATACCATCGTTGAAATCAAACAAGCGGTTGAGGGATTATATCATAACTTAAACACACTGCAAAGTAGATCGGGCAATCAGTTGCCGTTTACTTCAATTAATTATGGTACTTGTACAAAGACTGAGGGCAGACTTATCACAAAAACTCTGATTGACGTTTCTATTGGAGGAATAGGTAAACTAAATAAGACTTCTATCTTCCCCTGTGGCATCTTCCAATTAGGCAAGGGAATCAACCGCAAGGATGGTGATCCGAACTATGATTTGTTCAAGATGGCTCTTGTATCAACCTCGTTAAGACTCTATCCGAATTATGCCAATATTGATTGGTCGGGTAACGCCGGTTATGACCCTGATGATCCGAGAACAATTTTCAGCACAATGGGTTGCAGAACAGCCAATGGCTTCGACATTAATGGGTTCGGACAATTAAAAGATGGTCGTGGAAACATCTGCCCGACGACAATAATTCTTCCTACTATTGCTATGGAAGCAAAAGAGAAATTTGATAGTACATACGACGATAATGTTGTAGATGTATTCTTAAAATATCTCGACCAAAAAATCCACGAAGCAAAAGATATGCTTATTGAAAGATTTGAGTACATCGCTTCACAATCACCAGATTCCGCAAAATTTATGTATGAAAACGGACTGATGGAGGGGTATGATGGCAAGGATATTCGTTCCGCTTTAAAGCACGGAACGTTGGCTATGGGTCAGTTAGGTCTTGCCGAAACTCTGCAAATTCTTGTCGGATGCGATCATACCGAACCGAGAGGTATGGAAGTAGCAAAGAAAATCGAGCAGTTATTCAAAGATAGATGTGCTGAGTTTAAACAGGAATACAAACTCAATTTTGGTGTTTACTTTACTCCCGCTGAAAATCTTTGCTATACTGCTATGCAGAAATTCAAGGATCGCTTTGGTGTTATTCCGAACGTATCAGATCGTGAATACTTCACAAACTCCATCCACGTTCCTGTATGGAAAGAGATGACACCGTTTGAGAAGATCGATATTGAATCTCAACTTACCGGCTATTCGAGTGCAGGTTGCATTACATATATTGAACTCAATGCCCGTGTAAAGGATAATATCAAAGCGTTGGAAACCATCGTCAATTATGCTATGGATAAGGATATTCCTTATTTTGCGGTCAACGTTCCTAATGATATGTGTACAAATTGCGGTTATACCGCTGAAATCGAGGATGCCTGTCCGATGTGTGGATGTACTGAAATTCGCAGATTGCGCCGTGTAACGGGCTACCTTACCGGAGATTACAAAACAGCCTTTAATCCGGGAAAGCAAGCTGAAACAGAAGAAAGAGTCAAGCACTTAAAAGGATAATCAAATGAGATATGCTTTGATAGAGAAGTGCGAATATACGAACGGAGAGGGTATTGGGGTGTCCCTCTTTGTTCAAGGATGCCACTTCCACTGTAAAGGTTGCTTTAATCCGGAAACTTGGGATTTTTCCGGCGGTAATTTATGGAATGGTTGTGCGGAAAACCAACTAATTAAATATCTATCCCATCCTTATATTGATAGGCTGACAATTTTGGGTGGAGAACCATTATGTGATGAGAACGTTTCAAATGTATATATTCTGTTACTAAAAATTCGTGAGAAATTCCCGGACAAGCAAATCTGGATATATACCGGTTACAAGATCGATGAAATCTTTGAAAAAGCCATAAACGATGATAATTCCTTTGATGTTCTGAGAGCTTCCGCAATTCTTTTGGCTGACATAATCGTGGACGGTCAATTTGAACACGAAAAGATTGATACATATAATAAGCACATTATTTGGGCTGGAAGCTACAATCAAAGAGTTATAGATATTCCGCAATTTAAGAACAATGTAATTCAATACATCAAAGATAATAACTGTTTTGCTAAGAATGAATGGAGTGATTATAATGCAAATCTTAATTAAGTATCACGATACAGGGATCGAAAAACTTGAAAAGATCGAAAAAGGAGATTGGATTGATCTCAGAGCGGCAGAAAACGTAGAACTAAACCGGGGCGCATTTGCCCTTATTAGTCTTGGAGTTTCAATGAAACTTCCTGAAGGATATGAAGCACACGTTGTACCTCGCAGTTCAACATTTAAGAATTGGGGTGTGCTGCAAGCCAACTCTATGGGCGTTATCGACAATTCTTATAGCGGTACAAATGATATTTGGAAGTTCCCTGCTTTTGCTGTAAAGGATACTGTTATCAATAAGGGCGACCGCATTTGTCAGTTCAGAATTATGGAGAAACAACCGACCGTTACATTTACTGAGGCAGATTCACTCGATGATACCGATCGCGGAGGATTTGGTAGCACCGGAACAAAATAATATAACGTGGAAATTCAAGCAACATTACATAGTGTGAATCCCGCCATCAAAGAATTACAAAACAAAATAACCCGTGAGATGGCGGGAATAAAGGATAGTTACCAAGAACACTATGTCGCGGGATTGTCTGATGCACTCGGTATTATAATGAATCATCTAAATAAACAATTAACCGTAGGATCAGAATACTACGTTGTTATGCCGGAAGATGACATCACAAATAAAGTAGTCAAAATGCGACTATATAAAATAACGCAAAAACGAAAGTTCTATTATAGTTTTACCATAAGTGGTACGCAAGCGGGACAGCCAACAAATGATTTAACTTTATCAAATCCAAAAAGTTTACAGATGCGTGTATTTAATACCGAGGAAGAAGCAGAAAAGAACAAAGGAATAATGATCTGGCGTAAAGAACTGAGGAAAGATTGGTGGGGCGGGTGAGATAACTCGCCCCACTACAATAATATGTATATACATTATAAGGAGATAATATTGACAAATAATGCAGATTGTGATATTGTGGTATATACAGTAAACGATATTCAACGAATATTGGCATTAGGAAAAACTCGTGCATATGAACTAATGAGAAGTGATGGATTCCCTTCGTTTAAGTTGAATAATCGCCTGTATGTCACAAAGCTGAACTTTGAAAAATGGTTAGACAAGTATATAAATAAGACGTTTCGGTATTGAAATTTCTTATTTAGAAATATAATAGTGCTACAATAGTGCTACAGAAACAGAAACCATACTTAAAAATATAGGTGTCACCTGCAATATTTGAATGAGGAATCAAGGTCTGCAAAACCTTATTTCTCAATTTAATAATCTGTCCGGCGACGTAGCCAAGTGGTAAGGCACGGCTCTGCAAAAGCCTGATTCACCAGTTCAAATCTGGTCGTCGCCTCCAAGATGACACCTTAATCCTGTTGGGTTAAGGTGTTTTTCTTTCAAAAACCGCATAGATAAGCCATTTTGGGCGTTTTGAAATAATTAGAATCATTCCTTGCAATATTAGAACATATATGCTATAATTGATATTAGAAAATTTGTTCGTTTAAACGGCTCTTTTTTTTCTTTAATACTGTTTATCAGATAGTATCATCTAATATCAGAAAATAGTGCTACAATAGTGCTACAAATCTACAAAGTGTAGCACTATCCAGAATAATCACTTGTTTTTACATATTCTAATTATAAAGGAGTGCTTATTATGGCAAACAAAAGGCGTCCAAAGGGTACAGGCAGCATCTACAAGCGTGGGTCAAAATTTTATGGAAGAATCCATACCGGCAGATATAAGTCGAATGGTAAGCCGGAAGTCATCTATTTCTCTGGGACTACAAAAATGGAAGTTCAAAAACAAATGAATAAATTTGATTTGGATTCTCATATTGATCCCGTCACGACTTCTTTTGAAACCTACGCAAAGAAATGGCTTGTTACTTACAAAATGACAACAATGAAAGCATCGAGTTATGATACACTCGAAGGGACATTCAAAAATCAAATATTCCCCCATATCGGTATTTTGCGAATTTCTGAAATCACAACCAACGATATTCAGAAGATGCTGAATGATATTAAAAGGCAGGGTCTTTCGTATTCCAGAGTTAAGAAAACATACGATGGAACTAATATGGTTATCAAACACGCATTAAGTCAAAATGACATAGCCAAGAATCCAATGGAAGGCGTGATAATGCCAGCAGAATCAACATTCCCCAAAAAAGAAATGGTTTGGTATGATGAGAATGAAGCTCGGTTAATTATAGAAGAATGCAGAAGATTATATCCAAACTCTGAAACGCCTAAATATCTTTATGGCGACGCTTATATCTTACAGTTGAACACAGGAGCAAGACGTGGCGAAATTGTTGGATTAAAAAAATCAGATTGGGACAAAGATAACCATCTTCTTTATATCCGCGAAAACGTGCAAACAGTCAAGACACGTGATTCAGAGGGAAATGCAACCGGATATGAAACCATTGCTATGACAACGAAAACTTATTCCGGCTATCGTAAGGTTCCACTGAACGAAATGGCTGAATGCGCCTTGCAACGTATGTTTGATGAACATCCTAATAGTGAATATATTGTCTGTGCTAAAAATGGGGGAGTCCTTGCACCACAACAATATGATCGCACATTTCGCAGGATTGTCAAAAATACAAAATTAAACAAAGGATCAACGCATTCATTGAGGCATACTTTTGCAAACAGATTGTTCCGAAAGAAAGTTGATATTAAAACTATCTCAACATTATTAGGTCACGCAAGTGTGCAGATTACTCTCGATACGTATATTCACTTTGCGGAAGCTGAAGGATACCTTGCCGTTAAAACACTTGATGACCTATAAAGCGCAAAAATTTAGGGCTATAAGAGTGATCTTATAGCCCTATTTGTCTGATTATTAATAATCAAATAGCAGTTTTATCGTCAATATAGCGTTTTCCTTTTATTTTCTTAGGCATATTTTCTTTAGCAAATTTTCGGTTTGCTTTACATTGATTGCAGTTATTACGGTTTTTGCAAAACCAACAGTTATCTCTATCGAGCCATTCCCAATATGGGATTTCTGGCTTCGGTTTACGAAATGCTTTACCCATAACATCATCACAATTTGTAACGCGGTTTTTCTTCACCGAACCACCAATACCTCAAATAATCATCAAGCACTATGGCGATAACCGATAAGAAAAACCAAAATACAGTAAACGGCAAAGATATTTGACCTATGACGTTAAGCGGAAGATTACTGTAATCCCAAACGCCAAGATCAAATATTACATTGATAATAAAGCCGGAAAAGAACTCAATAAGAGTTATTCCGATTGCACAACATAGCATTTGTTTCCACAAAGCCATATCCCATTCAAATAATTCGTTGATACTCCCGCAGAATATAAAACATATTCCACCTACTATAAACATCGTCCAATGTGTATGACCGCGCCAAAGAAGTTCAATTCCGCAATAAACAAATCCACCAACAATTAAGAGGATTAGATATTTACCGATAGTTCTAAGATTATTCATATTGATTAATCTCTTTCCAAACCTCTGATTGATACTTTTCGGGGATTTCCATACCATAGGTCACTCTGCTTATCGTATTGACAGAACGCAACGAATTAATATATGCTTTCAAACTATTGAAATACGTGGTGTGATATGTAATATACTGAGTAGCAGCATCGGCAATAGTGATAATATCTGCGGCGGGATAAAACTTGCATAGTTCACCATCTTCGTGATAAGGCAATACTTGTTCGCCGGAACGAGCTAATGTTTCTAATTTGAATATATTTAGCTGATCGTACTCGGTCAAAGAAAAATGATGCGTTTCTTCGTCTGAAAGAACCACATCAATTCCAGCAAATATGTTATTTTCACAAGTATTACTCATTTCTTTTAATTTGAGCTTCTTAGCATAAGCAACCGTTATATCCTCCTGTTCAGGATCGGGAACAGGTTCAGGCTCCGGTTCTGGTTCGGGATATGGTTCAATTTCCTCATCACGCTCAATCATTTCAATAAGTTCATCGTATTCTTCTTTATCAATCTCAATTACTTCCGCGAATACTGCTCCAATATCTTCTCTAACAGATTTCATCCAACCAGCGTGATAATAGTCATTTTCAATTTGGACACACTCTGCATCTTGTTCTGCACAGGAGATTAAAATATTATGTTGTAACTGAATTTTTCGCAGTTCAGTCGTCGTAGCTATCCCAACGAAATTCAGCCCATTTATCACTTTGTAATATCTCATTGTTGTCCTCCTTTTTAAAATATTTCTTAGTTATTTTATAACCATCAAATAATTCATCATATAATTTCAACATACTCCTGACCGTATGATAGGATTGGGCTAACTTGGCGTGTGACAACCACGATTGCATAGAATTATACACATCGTCCAATTTCATTACGCCATTATCAACTTTGATCTTAAACTTTTTAAGTTTCCTCCTCATTCTAACTATCCCACTCCTTGCCAGGGTCTTTACAAGACGTGAACCAACAACACGGTATTTGATCTTTAGGAAAGAAAAGCCTTTTGTAGCTTTCACAATTTTCGTTTTCTTTTCATTAAACGTTAATCCTAAATTATTACAAACATCTCTCATACCTTCATACAATTCTTGTAAAACTTCTTTATTCTTATGAATTATAATTCCGTCATCCATATATCTAACATACCGCTTCATACGTTGCTTGTCCTTTATGTAGTGATCCAACTGATTAGGCACAACCAAAGCGAGTATTTGAGATATTTGGCTACCAAGACAGATTCCCTTCATTTGGTTATTTTCAAGTAAATCTAACAGGAGTGTTCTTTTTGAATCATCTTCTATCTTTAATATTTCTGGTCTTTGATAAGACTTAACCACCTCAATAATTAGTTCAACAATTCTTTTGTCAGAATAATATTCATTCAGAACATTGTAGCAGGTCGAATGTGGGATGCTATCGAAAAAGCTCTTGAAATCAAATGATAAGATGTAAAAATCTTCACCGTATTCTTTAATGGAGTCCCTTAAAAACATTTCAACTCTTTTCCGAGCAAAATCAGTTCCCTTTCCTTCAGTGCTTGCACCATTATCGTAAATCAAGGTTGGCTGAATTATCGGAATCAAAGAGTAATCGCAGAGGACACGTTGAGTCATTCGATCACTAAATTGGATTGGTGTAATGATTCTTTTCTTACCGCGTTCATATAAAGTAATTTGAGAAGTATTCTCTAATGGCGGCAACTCATAATCATCTATATGTTCCAAAGTTCCTGTAACCTGTGTGTTTGAAGTTTGACAATACTTCTGTGGCTTTCCTTTCCACATAACGCCCTTACGACATTTCTTCAAAGCACCATAATAATTCTGCATTGTCATAACTTTATCATAGTCGTCAGCTTTTGTTTTCTCATTGCGTAGAGCTTTCTTGGCAGCCCGACGTGCCTTATCTCTTTCAATCCTTGCTCTGATTCTTTCTTTTTGATTCAAAAATACTACCTCCTTTCGTATTGTATTTAGTTATTTAGTCTTTTCCTCCGTTTAGCCTTTGTATATTTTGCTGTAACCGGCTAACATAGTTGAGTATAAAAATAAGTTCAGCAAACTCTTATCTATGCAAGAAGCGTTCCACTCAACCGTAACGGATCGCCACAACAGCGAGTTTTCATTAAACACAAAAACATATTATTTACTATTTTTTCAAATAGATGGTCAAATCCTCCTTCTCAATTCCTATGAAAATATCGGACAATCCAAAAGATCGCCTAATCTCAATTCACTCTTAATACATAGCTACTACAAAATGAGAATCAGGGACGCACGCCATTCCAGTTGTTAGCGTTGTTGTTGTTGGTAACTCCATTGTTGTTCACATTCCAGAAATTGTTAGTGTTACCGGTATTCGGAGAACGCAAGAAATAGTTATTGGCGCCTACGTATAGGATTTAACCAGTGTGTATATTAAGAAAGTTTGCAGAACCGCTTTTTATCGGACTTCTGCAAACCTTTTAATAGCTTTATTTCCTTATTCAAAATATCTGACCATTCTCTCATAACTCTATTGCTATATTTCATAACATTAAAGTAAGATAACATAGGTCTTTGAATTTCATTTAAGCATTGTAACGCCCTTTCAATCCGCTTGATCCTCATTTCATATTCCTCTTTATTATTTGGAAAAGAGGAATTTGCCTTAATGACGTTATAAAATGCTTCATCAATTAATTCGATAACCAACGCTGTATCTCCATTATCGAATATATTGACCGCTCTAACGGCTTTGCCGTGAGTATATCTATGTAAAGAACACATATTATTCACGGCTTTAAATTTGTGTATCTTTTCCCAATCTAATACTTCAATTCTACAGTTGGATTTATCAGACTCGTTTTCCAACATTCCATTTAATAAGGCAATTTCCTTATTAAGTGTTTTACACCAATTACACTGTTTATCAAAAGGCATTGCCATAATATTTGAATATACCATAATAGGTTTTTCCAATTCCGCAATTTTCTCTAATGCGTTTTTAATTCGGTTTTGCTTCTCAATCTTTTTATCTTTTTGCTTTGTAAATAAAATCTCCTGCACTATCATCAAGTCGTTGTAAATAGAATTATTAAGCCAAATAATTTTTGGACAAATAAATCTTTCACGTCTTTTAGGGACTTTAGATAGTAATCTTCTCGAATCAGCATAAAAGAGCGAGAATGTATGCTCAAACTCGCTCTTTGCTGTATGTCTTTTCGCTGTTATTACACTCATTGAATATAACTGTCACGTATTTAATAAGCCCCTACAAGCGGTAAGCGAGTTACCGCCAGATTTGTAGGGACTTTGTTGTAAAGTTATTGAGTAATAGTAGCATAGAATGAGAAGCAGGGACGCACGCCATTCCAGTTGTAAGCGCTGTTGTAGTTGGTAACTCCACTGTAGTCCACACCCCAGAAATAGTTAGTGGCACCGGCATACGGAGAACGCAAGAAATAGTTATTGGCGCCTACCCAACCGCCGATACGCTCAGTTCCCTGAGTAATCCAAACGGTAGGCGTGATGTTCTTCTTCCTCAGAGTTGCTGCGGATAGATAAATCCTACTTGCCGTGTTGTTATCGATATACCAAATATCATACTCCCTAACGCCATTTGGATTACTGTCAGCGTCATAGAAGCCTTTATTCTGACCAAAAATAGGTTCTGACGAGCCAGTGAATTTCTGGTTGCCATTAGCAAGTAAAGAGGTATCCAACGTAATAACATCTCGGAAACATATTCTACGGTATTGAGTTGTGTTCCAACTGATGCAAGAACCTTCTGATAAGTATGGTTCGTTCTTACTTGTACCATCATTAGCAGGTGTGACTTCCCTCAAACAAGGAATGTAAGTGTAACTATCGTAATTGGCAAGTGTAGATGAACTATTACCAACAGTAGAAGGCACTTTAACTTGAACAATAAGATTCCTTATTTCATCAGGTATCGCAGGATAGAACTTGTTCTGCATAAAGTAGTGCATCGATGCCTCATATGTTGCGGTAGATGTTGTGTCACCACCCCAACCACCTCTATTGTAGTTACCGCTATTCATTTGATGCAGGTATCTCAATAGGTTGTTAGACATAAACGATGCACTTGCATTTGTCGAAGTGCCAGTCATAACATATGGGCTACCGAAAAGTGTTCCAGCAGAATCCAATTGTACCTCGAAATATTCTTGACGATCTTCGTCGCGTGTCCAAGAAGCAAGTTTTCTTGCAACTGCATCGCCAAGATCATCATACCATATCTTACACCAGAAGATCACACCTGCGCCTATATAGGTAGATGTATCAGTGGCGGTATATGTATGATTTCCTGAATCATATTCAGCAATTCCACCAAATACAAGCGGAGCATCGGTATCACTGAATGATGTGCGAGTCAAAGTTGCAGTTACAATTTTATTTGAATAGTAATTTGCTTGCAGATCGGCACCATTAAAAGCATAGATATATAATACATCACTACCTTGTTTATGACGTAAAACAACCATATCACGATTCTTTTCAGTTGCTACATTCTGATTTTTATCGCCCCAAAGAATATTTGCTTTGTTTGACTTATACCTTAAAGCAAAGCCATCATTACCGTTATCTGGATTTGCGAAACAAGAAACTAATGTTTTCTCATCAGCCGGAGCATAATCATTTACATCGTTTGAGAATTGATAATCAATTGCCATAGTAAATGAAGGAGCATCAGCGGAGAATAACTTGAATTGATGACCTTGACTATCTACGGGAATAACCGGTGTGATACCATCAAGATGCAATTCTTCTCCGAGAGGTACGATTTCATATTGATCCACATTAGAGAATGTATAATCGTGACCCATAACGAAATCAAAGTAATCTTTGTCATCGAAGAATGTTGTTGCTTCACCATTAGCACAAACAGCCGCGATTTCAGCAGATGTCATATCCTTCAATTTCTTTCTGTTGCTCAAAGCATCTTCAAGAATCAGGTTTCCATTGCTCTTATAAATCTTCGCATAACGCCAAACAGCATAGACATCCATATTTCCAGTTACACATCCGGTAGAGTCATTCCACGAGATGAATGAGTAACTTTCAATATAATCCATACCGCCGTAAGAACCATTGGTGCAAATGATCTTTTGAGCAATATCATAAGATACTTCCGAACCGTACTGCACGTTTGTTTCAGTATGTAGCGGTTCGCCTCTATTAGCCAAATTGTTCTTTGAGTTCCATTCTCCTGACAGAATATTTGTATTCACCGGAGCGGTGTACCAATTAACAGTGAATGTTCTCAAAGTGCTTGTATAAACAGCAATAAGGGTGATATTTGACGATAATACACGACCAAATGTATATTCAGCACCAACAGTATTGTTTGCATATACAGCCCAATGGCTAAATGTATAAGTATATTTGTCTGACTGTGCTTTTGTAGGCGTATTAACAAGATTTTCGGTAATCGGATTGTATGTTGCACTCTCTCCATCTACCCACTCCACATATGGAGTAGTGTTATCAGACTTCGATAAAATTGCCGTTTTATCATCGTTGATAAAAGTAATACTGTATTCGGGAATAACCGTACCTACAATGTGGAAATCAGAACCCCACTTTTCAGCATATTTGGTTACATATCTCTGTGGGATTCTATCTAATCTAATAGTTCCTTTTAGAGTTACACTGTTGACATTATAAAGTTTTTCAATCAAGAAGTTTGACGGATCAGTAAAATCAACAGAACCGAATGACCAATCAAATCCTGATAGATACAGAGTTGTTAAGTATGGACTCAAATTACCCATAAGAGTCTTTGTGTCAAGAACACCATTAACAAGAGTAACATTGCGCATAGTGTTGTATGTTGGTAAACTAAAATCATTATCTTCAAGATTATTTAGATTTCTCATTGTAAGATTTACAAGTGTATTAGGCATTTCCACGGTGTTCACTTTTCCGTAGTTAGCAAATACAACTTCCGTAATATTGCTTCCTTCAGCATAGAATTCTTCAAGATTACCACAATTAGATAAATCAACCGATTGATCTGTAAACGTATTACAATTCTCAATATTTAATACTTCAAGGATTTGGTTATTACTCAAAGTAAGTGAAGTAATAAAGCTCTTATAACCAAGAGTATCGTTACCGATAATTAATTCTCTTAATTTCTTTGCCTTGCTGAAATCGTTATCTTCAATATAACAAGGAGATAAATCGCTTAAAGCCTGAATACGTGAAGCACAATATATTTTAATCATTGTACTTGTCATTCTTCTGTTTTCGGGGCATTCAATAGTATATGATTGTCCAGCTTTTGCTCTAATAGCAATTCTTTCAGTTGTTTCACCCTCGTTACCAAATTCAGCATTCAAATAAATATCAGAGAATGGTGTGATTGTTAAATCATAATTTGGTTCAACGATCGGAATATATGTCAATGCATTGTTGACTGATTTAATAACATATAACTTATAAGAGTTATCTTGCTGCTTGATTTTAACGTTTTGTTCTGCCGCCGCATTCGCAGATGAAAGATATGTGTTGGCGGTCGCTTGAGTAGCAAACACACGACTCGGATCAACTTCAAAAATAGGAGTATTACATCTGAATGAAATACGATCTGTATTTTTGTAATACGGCAATCCATATTTAGTTCCAAAATAAGGAGCCTGATCGCGTTCCCATTGTCTACGGTGATATTTCTTCCTGCCTTGCATCATTTGGGTCATAAATCTATCTGTACCAGATTGATATGTACGGGTATATTCTCTTTCGTAATTTAATCTCCAAATTTCTTCCGGGAACTGTGCTTGCCATTCATCAAATTCTTCGATGAAGTGTTCTGCATCCCAAGCTGTACCGTGATTTTCGGCAACAGTCTTATACATTCCCTCAATTTCTGAAGGCATTAAATCGCGTAATCTACACCAGAATACACTTGTCGCCTCATTGTAAAGATAGCCAGATGTTGAGTCGCCTTCTTCTCTGTAGTCGCTATCTTCTCTACCATAACGGTATTGTTTACTCATTACACCTGAGTTGTTAATACCAAGCGCAGTATCGAAGTCATAACCCCACATCTCAAAACGATAGCCCTCATTGATGGCAGCTTTAGCATTATCTACAGTGTAGTAACTTGCTTCTGTTTCTCCCAATTCAGCGGCTTCTGCTTCGGTTATATAAACCTTGCTCCAATGCCAGAATGTATTTTTAGCACGGTTATCAATCATAGTATAACGATGTGTAAATACATAGAAGTATAAAGCAGAATCAACGATAAACCAATTACCAAGTTGTGCTACAAAGTTAGCATCAGATGAAGTAATAACCCATTCGTAGAAATCACGCCACTTTTGCTTATTAGCTTCCGCCTGTGGGCTTGTAATATTATTCTTTGGATCATACTCTGCTTTTGTGTAGCGGAACTCAAAAGAGGTATCCCAATTGTTGTAGAGAGAATCATACGCAGAATTACCCGCTACCCACTGTCCAGAACTGATTGGATACGAATCCGTTCCTGTGTTAAAACCGGAATTTGGTTTATAATTATCCTTAATTTCAACAACAAATTCTTTAGGATCATTTTTATCATTCACTCTTGTTGAGTCAGTTTTCTTCGCATCTCCTAAATTGCCAAGAGCATAAAAATGCCAGTTTTTATCGGCAAACTCTCTATGTGTATTTACGTTGTCAGCAGTTTCTTGAATAAATACCACACAATTAACGAATTCCATAGTATTTTTGACTCTGCTATCTCTCTTTTGTGCGGGCATTTTGTAAGGAAGATAATCATTGAATCGTTTAGCCAACAAAGCGTTATTGGCGTTTTCAGAAGAAGCGATATTAACTTTAATGTTGAAAACATTAGTAGGAATTGATGTTGGTGTTTGTCTATCATAACTTAATGCAACTTTATTGACTGTGGTTTCTTCATCACCTAAAGTAATTACAGTATTAGAATCATTCAAATAAAGTAATAGATTTCTACCAGCGAAACCATAGTCATTTGATGTCGTACCCTGTCCAGAGTGTTTACAACCAGTTGCAATCCAGTTTTCAAGTATAGGATCACCATTTTTATAGATACATTCTATGGTAGTATCCGGAACCTTTTCATCCTTATCATTAGTAAAATATGGAGCCGAAATCTTGATAACACGAAGATTAGGGCAAGCCTCTGCAACAGATTCAGGTGTAAGTTTGTTATCCTGAGTATAAATCTGATTTCTCGTATATCTTTTCACCATCGTTTCAGAATTTCTTGAATCAGCAATAAAGTTATTGAGTATTTGAGAATCTGAAAGGAAAGTGTTATAGGCTTTCATACGATAAATATATACATCACAATCGTCCGAACCGATAGTGATAGGAACTGGTGTAGTCTGATGCAATTGCGCACCACCATCCCATTCTCCGGTCGTAGAATTAAATGTACCACTTGTATATGATAGTGGCTTAAAAGGTACGCCATCTTCATATGTCATAATCAATGGTCTATAAGATAAACCGTTGACGCTCGGATTGATATTGTACTCAAACTCAATAATATCTTCTTCGCTATATGGCAGCCATAACGGATTCTGAATATTAGTGCTATTTGCTAATATCGCAGAGTGAACGTCCATTCTCAATCCGATACTATCAGAAAGACAACTTAAAAATGTAGCTTCCACATCCCTTACATTTGAAGTCTTGAATACAATTTTAAACTCAGCACCATCATATTTCGGATTTGTACCGAAAAGATTATATGAAATTGTTGCTCTTGTTCCAGCTTTAACGAGGAAATAACTTTCACCCGTTGTACTATCAATTTGATAACCACCATTATCCCAGTCGAAATTTTCAGAAACAGAAAGTTTGACATTGGAATCATTCTCATCAGTCCAAAGTCTATTTGAACTGCTATTAGTGATGCCTGTTGGATCAAAGTCAAAAGCCAATCCGCTTGTTACAGGAGCAATGTCATACCCTAAATCAATAACATCAACATCAATCTCTATACTTGTTGCGCCACAAGAAATGATTAACGTATGACTTCCGATTTCACTACCCTTGAACGCCCAAACATTACTATGTGAAGAAAGTTCCAACGTGTTTACGGTCATTCCATCGACAGATAGTGTTACGGTAGGTGAACTCGTAGATGGATCGTAAACCGTATATGGGATATTTAAAGTATCATATTGATTAATCCGAACAACTCCATATCCGATATGGCTATCGGAATCATATCTATACATACTACCGATAACGGGAACACTACCTGCCACATCATAACAAACAATATCTTTATAGATATGATTTGAATAAATTGTTGTACCATTAACTACTGTAGTAACATAACAATCAAGGAAATGTGTTCCATAAGTTGCATATGTAGAAGCAATCGGATAAGTTGTTTCTCCTGTTCCTGTGGTAGTTAATGTGCCGATCTCCACTCCATCTAAAATAAAATGTACGACTTTTGATGTTGAACCAAAAAGTTTATATGTAAAATTGATCTGAGAACCAATTGCTCTTGAATAAGAATCATCGAATTGACTTTCAATTCTAATATCAATTATTTCAACATTCCATTTTCTGATAACCATATTTCCATATTCATCAGTAATTGCAATTGAAATAGTCTGTTGACCACTTGAACAATATTGAGTAACATCAAACACATTATAGATTGGATTTTCATCTTCATCATACAATTGATTATTGCTTGAATCTTTGCACTGAACAGCCACACCTGTTTCAACGACTTTATTACCAACCGAAACGGTATATGTTGCCGATACCGCTTCTCCACCATCTGATTCATAATCAGAGAAAGAAGCAGTAATGATAATGCCGTCTGACTCTACGGCGCCAGCGGAAGTCACAATATTAGCAGGGGTGACACGTTCAAATGTCATATTTGTAGCCCTCGTAGAGCCACTTCCGCCACCTTGAATTTCAATCCATTTGACAACTTCCCCAACCTCGCCAGTGGTATCACCGACGTTACTTGGGTCTGTGTATCTCCATAAGCGTAAAATATTATTCTTTTCAATTTGCTCGTTGTTTTCCTCTACGATGGCGGTTCCATAAGAGAGATAATAATAATAGACAACTTTTGATGCAATTTTATTATCTACTTCTTCTTTTGTATAAGAATCGCCGCCTACGGCGATAAATTCATCAATAAGTCCACCAAAATAACGATAATGAACGAATCCATCTTGGCTGTTGCCAATGTAATAATCGGTGTTCTCATCACCATCTATCGGCAGTGAACTTGCGACATATGACTCTTGTTTATCGGCTAATTTAGTATCAATCTCTGTGTTTGTATATGTTTGGCTCTTATCATAAGAGTTTCCACCTACAAGTACATATTTAGTGCCATTAAAACGATACTGTCTGTAAAGATCATCTTCACTATCATAGATGAAATAAATCAAATCACGATCGCCATCGGCAACAGATGGTAGAGAATTACCAACATAATCACCAGCACCCATAGGTGTCTTTTCAAAACTTCCTGCTGTACCTTGGATGATATATGCTTTATATCTTCCACTTGTCGAGTCGAGCAGTTTTATACCCTGACCCGCTTTGGCTCGTGGTGAAGCCAAATAATTATTTAACGCAGTTTCAGTATCAAAAACACGTGTATCTTCCGCTGTTGGCGAAGCGCCTGGAGAAATTCTACCTATAATCTGATTAGGCATATATTACACCTCCAAATAAAACTAAAAACATTTGTTATATTTTCCTTTCTAATAAATTAATAAGGTAGGCGAGAAGGAAACTCGCCTACCTATTTCACTCGTCTAATTGACCGATAATCTCCACTTGATGCGGATCACTAACTCTGTCAACCATTTTATGAACATATCCGTTTGGTTTTAGGTCTGCAAATACAGTAATATATTCCTCGTACATTTCCATCAAGGACTTATATTTGTTTGCCGAAATCTGACCTGTTCTAATAGCTTCATCACAAGTACGAACAATACTATGACGAACTTGCTTATAATTGATTTGTCTTTGCAATTCAACTTCATTGAAGATTTTATCTATCTTCTCGCACATCTCGTCAATTTTTTGCTCGTGCCGCTCCGATGCTTGTTTGTATCTCTCATTTTCATCTTTGACTTCTCTGTACTTGGTAAACCATTTATATAATTTCACCGTTCCAGTACAAAGAATAGTTATTATAGCGCCGATTACCGTAACCCACGCTATAATAGTGCCTATTGATATACCGGACAGAAAATCCCAAACCGATTTAGTGTCCATCTCAATCTCTCCTTAACTTAGGCACACAATTTTCCAAAAGTCTGCTTTCCTGCGACGCCATCAACCGTTAGCCCCTTCTTTGATTGATAGCTCTTTACAGCGGCGAACGTACCCGTACCAAATACACCATCAAAACCATTTGTGCTATATCCATTGCACACTAACAGACCTTGTAGCACTCTGGTGATATTGCCCTTGCAACCAATACTTAGATTAAACACAGCAGCATTAGTCTTTGAGCCATATACACCATCAACAACAAGTTTTGCCCCTGTCTGCTTATTCAGTTCAGTTTGCAGAGCCTTAACAAGAGCAGCCTTAGTCTTTGCGCCATAGACACCATCGACAGTCAGATTGAACTTGTAGGTTTTGTTTAGCCAGGTCTGAACTTCTTTAATCGCAGTCTTACCAGTGTTGGTTGTTGTCGTCACAATTGTCGGACTTGTAGTAACAGCAGAAGTGCCTGTATATTTCGGATGACCATAACCGGAAATCTTAGAATCGTTCAGTGCATACTTTCTTTCTGCGACCATATCAGAACTGTTACCCTCTACAGTATAAACATAATTGCTGTCCACTTTGACGACAATGCCAGTATGATATTCATTACCTTTGGTTCCGAAGAAGATTTGGTCGCCCAATTTAGGCGTACCCTTACCTCTATCAGTCCACGCATTATTATCGCGGAAGAACTGAGCTGAGAATGAACAACCTGCGCCGGTAGACTTCTTAGGCTGATACAGTGCTTTTCTTGCGGTTTCAACGTCACCCGCCGCCATAATGTGGATATAGTCATTGAAAATATCGCACCAAGCGAAACCGTTCTTTTTACCATTGTAGAAATCGGGGGCATTCTTATCGATGTAAGCCGCATACTTTGTCCAATTATTTGCGCCAGCATTTGCGGTTTTACTATCTAACTGAGAATTGCTTGCCTTTTCTTTATAGCCTACTTCTGCCTTTGCAAGAGCTATAACAGTATCGGCAGTATATTTTACAGTTGACTTAGTAACTGTTGTATCAGTAGTGGTATTAGTTGACGGATTAGTTGTTGTAATATTGGTAGTTGATTTCTTGAATCCATTGTAGCCGCCATTCTTGATTATCGCAGGATAATCTTTGTAGCACTTATTCTTGTCGATTACGCCAACGCCATTAATCTTATTACTTTCAAGATAATTGGTTTCTCCACCATACTGCCAGATTCCCAATCTCTTGTATTTGTAATCCGAAGGACTTGTAAACCATTGTGCGTACCAACAATCAAAATCATTACGGACGTGATCTGAAAGCATCCAGTCCAACTCAGAATATCCTGTGTAGATCATTGGATAATAGCCGAGTTTTGCCAAACCATCCAAAACAATGGTAGCAACGTTTGTCAGATTAGATTTTGTCCAACCACCGTTGTTTGAAACATAGTTAGACGGCTCGATGTCCAACGCGATAGGCATAGTGGGATAATGACCCTTTGCTTTTTCAGCTTTTAAGAGTCTATCAATATGCGCTAATTCACTCTTTGCCGATGCGGTTGAACAAGCATATGAGAATAGATAAACACCCCAAGGCATTCCCAATTTTTCGGCTTTTGCTACGTTTGAAATAAACTGATCGTCATCCTGACTTTTGATGTCAGAACCATATCCACAGCGAATCATAACGAAATCATATCCGGCGTTTTTGACTTTTGCCAAATCAATATTGCCATTAGCATATGAAATATCAACGCCCTTTTTACCATTCATACTTGCCATAATATCTCTCCTTTACTGATTAATAAAAAAGATTGCCACAATAAAGCGACAATCTCTGTAAATAAAATTAAAATTTGATTAACATTTTCTTATTCAGCCGATTCAGATTCATCTTCGTCTTTAGGCTGATTCTCCGCGACAATCTTACGGAGGTCTTTCAACGAATCATTAATGATTTCGTCGATCCAAGCAATGATTTCTTCTTGCTTTGCAAACGTCGCCAAAATCGGGAATGTCGTATAAACCTGTTCGATAACCTGCGCACGTTTAATAGCACCCGCTTTTGACCAAGAACTAAAATCAATCTCCGCAGCAGTTACCCATTTTAGGATCATTTCTTTTGCCTGTTCCTTTGCGGCGCCAATCTTCTCATTCTTGTCCTTCTTCAAGAAAGATTTAATTTTACCATACAAAGCAACTAACAAAGCAATGATAATGGTAATAGTAGTCCAATTGTCATAAATGAACTGCAAAAAATTTTGAATACCTTTGAGCATTACGATTCCTCCTCATAATAAGATTCCTTGCTCTCAGTAGGCTCATCAAAACTATCTACGCTGCCATTCACGGGAACGGGCTGAATGCTATCGGCTCCCGCCTGTAGAATGTTTGCTAATGAACCTCTAAATTTCTCTTTTCTAAACTTCAATTCTTCCTCTGACTGTTTGGACTTAAATGCTTTCATACAATAGATTCCGTAGATTAGAACTTGTGCGGCAATATCTGAAATCAAAACACCAAGATACGATAGGTCTTGGAAATGCCACATAGCAACCATAGAATATGTAACGATCGCATTTAAGAGGATGAATAGGTAAACAGCAAATAGTTTATTAGTTTCTATATGTGAACCTTTACGCCCTTTTCTTTTTTCTTCTTCAAGCTGACGCTTGTACTCTTTCTGTTGATTTTTGGCTTTAATTTTCTGCAACTTTTCATTGAAGTCGTTTTCAGTCAAGTGACTCAATTTAATCACCTCCATCAAAGAAAAATGCCATAGCCAAACGACTATGACATTCAAACAGTTTCACGAATTGTTAATTGTATTGTAATATCTGCACTCGGAGCATTGCCGATATATCGAGCAGACAATGATGTATCTTTATCCTCGGTTTGTGTTACAATATAGATTCCGACACAACCATCATCAACCAATTGATTGTAGGCAGCATTATTCAAATCGACATCGACCTTTGTATGCTCGGTTACAGTATATTCCTCTGAAATATCAATTTCTTGTTCCCCCGAATCCCAACTTTCTGCGGGTAGTACATAAGAAATGACCGTTTCCACACTTTGTTTCTTCAACTCATCCGTAAACATACTATACGTAATGGTATCGTGATTGATAATCATTCCCGCATAGTACAAGATTCTCGCAGATAATTCTGAACCATCCCAATAGTAAACCCATCCATTATTCTCATTTTGCTCGTCTGCTAATAGATAGAGTCCGGGAGCTGAATGTTCCAAATCGGTGGCGATTTTGAATGTGCCTTTAGGAGAACCATCTTTCATACCGTTTATGAGAGTTTGGACGGCAGTTTGGATTTCATCAGATAATTGAGTTTTCTTTTCACGGATTTCTGAAATCAAATGGGTATTAGCATTGGTTATTTGTTGGTTCAGATTATGAACATCATCCGCAATACCTGTTTTGATCTCTGCAATAGTGTTATCATAAGCAAGAGCCAATTCGCCTATTTTTACATTAACCATTTTATCTGCTTCTGCAACCAACGCTTCAAGACGTGCTTTCAGAGCAGTAATTTCGATAATTTCAACATTATCGCTGTATTCGTAATCGTCAGGTCTTGGCTTTGGTGAAACAGGTAGTTCAATCGTATAAATCGTTCTTCCAGTATCTTCTTCCGAATCATATAAGAAAACGAATATTTTGATTGGTTTACTCTCGTTCAATAGAATGTTGGGAACTTTGACTGATACTGTCGTACCATCAAGTGTGGTAGTTACTGTTTTGGCTGTCTTATCAAATCTACTTGCGAAATGACACACCGGAGCAATATCATATGGGAAATCATAAATCTTCAAACTGACATTAATATCCCACTGAGTCAAACGCTCTATTTCAACCCCATATTTATCATAACATTTTACGGTAGGCATAATATCACCTCTCTTACTTAGGCGTCAATAATATGCCATAGCGTTAGTTGTACGGTAATATCAACAGTTGGAGTATTACCATATGCGTGCATAGTAAATACAGGCGATACACCGGAAACATCGGTAGTCACACACAATCCGGAGCAGCCATCGGAGATTAGTTGATCGTAAACAGTTTGTCCAAAATCAACATCTACCCTTGTCCTACCAGCGGCAATGGTTGGCAACGTGCTTAATGTAATCTCATTATCATTATTCCAAGCAGTTGCAAGAAGCGTGTATGTTGTAGTAATAGGATAGTTATATAAATTTCCAATAGAAGCCCAAGTATAAACAAATTTATTTGGAATTGATGAAGTATCGAGCGTAACATTTGAACAATACCATATCTTACCATTATACTTATTTATGTACCTATCATTTACTTGATATGCCCTTATATCTGTTCCTGTTTCGCTTGCAGTTTTGTCGGTACTTCCAATAAAGATTTCTGCCGAGTGCGTAACCATTCCGTGATTTGAAACCATAGTTGACGCAAGTGCAGATGCAAGTTCCGTAGCGGTGATATTGTCTTGAAAATCAACGCCCGCGATAGTCTGGCTCTTTTCCACATAGGCGCGATCTAATTTTGCAGGAGTAACGGCTTCGTCTTGGATATTATCAGTCGATCCGATAGCATTCCAACTCCCCCAACTACCCCAAACACCATTATCCTTATGTGTTGTTCTATATTCCAACTTACCCATAGTTGAAAACTTATATTGTGTTCTGTAATTTGATCCACTCATTGTGATAACGGCACAACCTACATTATTTACGGTTCCCCAATAAACAGTATCGGGCGATATGCAATTTGCGACCGGATCACCGGAGGGAGCGGTTGAATCTGGATTTGTAACCAAATTCACGAATTTTACGGCATCGTCTGAATCAATCTTTGTTGAGGTCAAAAGATTAATTGCCGCCGTGACAATCTTATTTTGAACAGGGTCTACGCTTTCAGTTGATAATTCATCATCAACGGTAATGGTTCCACCTGGGGTTATCACTTCAACCTTATTCAAAGCATTTTGCAATGCAAGAAAAGCGTGAGAATTTGAAAGGCTTGCCAACGATGGATTATTCTTAACGACGAGATTGATTCCATTAAACTGGATATTGCCATTTGCCGCAAAAACTATAATTCTGCCACTAACTATACCGGGAACGTCTGTCATACCAATATTCTGAGTAAGAGTAACAACGCCATTTGCCGCACTTGAAACAGTACAATCAGACCAACAAGGTGTTCCATCTGACTTTGTGCCATTATATAGAACTACTGTCGCATCTGTAAGATTTACTGCTGTGTGATTAGCATCACTGTTTTTAAGGTGAAATTCAGCCATTTTAATGCCTTGTTCGCCTTGCAAACACTTTATTGCAATATTAGCGTTTTGTCCCGCATATATATCGTGTGTTCTCACCGAACTCGTTACAGCCATATGATTTCCTCCTTTTCATAGAATTGTTTGTATTTCATTTCATCTCATTCTTCTTTCTCAAAAGACTTCTTTTATGATTGGACGATATTTGATAACTATTGTGCAGGAAATACAATCACTTAATTTTGTAAAAACATTTGCACGGCTTGAATAAGTATTTTTAATCTTCGGAAAAACGAAGTTAAAATCATTATATATTTTATGAGCCGTACTATCTGTAGTAATAATCTGCTGTTCACCCTTAATAGTAATCACTTCGCCCTGAGTGCAATTTTTGATTTCCGTTTTTATTCCTGCCGAAGAATTTTCAAAATAAACTTTTCCGGCTGCATTGCAAGTAATAGTTACGTCAGGAGAGATATACCCAATTTCATCGCTCTTATCTATGATTGTTACGCTATTATTAGTTGCAAAATCAACGGTGTAGGTTTCTTCTTCTGCAAAACCAAACGGGCTATTGGTAAGCATTTTCAGGCGAATACCATATAGTCTATCATTTAACATCAGTTTCGTAACATTAAAAGTTGCGTAAAAATAACAATATGGCTTCTCGAAGAATGTATCTTCATCATTCTCTATAAAGCGGAACAACAAAAATTCACTTCGATTAAGCCACCGTACAATATCTCTGAAATCATTCATAGATATTTCTCTATTAGAATATTCATAATCTTCTGGTATTCTGCAAATGTCAAAGGTGGTTTCAATACAATCATCATACTGTGTACTTGATATACTGTATTTCTTTCCTCCAAAATGAGGCACTTTATTTAATGTTATTTGTGAACCTGATTCTAATTCTGAAATCCCATCGTTATAATCAAAATTGCATATCATAAACCCTCGGTCACTTAAAAAATGACCATCATACTCGAAATCAATCGCATACATTTAGCAACCTCCTTCGTTAAGTTATACTAATATGCACAAACATACTATTGATTTAACCGATAATATGTTTTATTCATTGCCCTCATTTTCTTTTTTTGAAAGCGACTCTTTATATTGCCGCATATCACTTTCTAATTGTCGCTGTGATAATATACGAATATCACTTAGAATATCTTTGAATATCGGCTCAATCACAAATGGTGGCAATTTTGTATTTTTAATCAAATCAGCGAGAGTAGCAATAAATTCAGCTCTCTCTATAGACATTGGTTTAACAATTTCGTTTTCCATATCTTTCTCCTTACTCAACTCTAACTAAATGTGGATTAACATCGCAATTCAATGATCTTATACTACTGTCAATATACAGAATTACTCTTATGTTTATTTTTGAAAATACTTGAAATTTTACAATCGAATGACTTGTCCCATAACACTTTACCACAGTATTGCTGGATGATGACCAAACCGGATTATTTGAATCATCTTTATTATAGTATTCTATATTTGTTTTATAATCAACCCAACCATAACGTTCATCCCATAACTGTATCAATAAAGAACATTTATCATTATTCTGCCCTGTATTTTCCATCCCACTAAGTTCATATATTCCTTCTGATAAAGTTATACAGTTTTCATAAGGAATAGAATATCTCTTGTCTGCACTACCCTTAATACTTGTATTTAAACTATTAACATTTTCCCCGCTTTGTAAATTTCTCGAAAGATGTATTGAATTATAACCATTAGTATTTCTACTGATTTTATATGTGGATAATTCATTTTCTTGTTTTTGGGCAAACGTCCAAGGGTATGCACATAAATTTTGTCTATGGTAATAATATGACTCTAAAGGGGTAGGACTTGCAGATAAAGTGCTATCAAAGAGATCGATATTTAGTACATTCTTTCTGTCAGAAAAATATTTCATTCTTTGCGGGCGATAATCAGGACGAATAATTAGAGTAAGACTATCTAATCTATCTTCTTGAAGTTTACGATAATAAATTGCATTTGGCATTGTACTTCCGGCAGTAACCTCAATAGTCCTTGTTGTATCAACGGCTGCCATAGCGATATGAGAAACACATCTAAATCTTTCTGCGCGTTTCATTACTAAATTGCCGTTACCATCTGTTTTTGCTTTAGACCAAAACAATAGATCACCAGGTTTAATGATTCTTAGAATATCATTTATATCTGGATTATTACTATTTATATCTGTCGGTGTGGTGATTGGTCTATCATAAACAACATAACCATTTCTATAATAATATTCTGCAAATTCCGCTGCATATCGCAAACTCCT